>Ga0209517_10000105_pt1 | contig 137416 bp, 105 predicted proteins | sample PeaSoiMetSII2010_FD_187695 | JGI IMG/M metagenome (GOLD analysis project Ga0209517, IMG submission 187695) | Peat soil microbial communities from Weissenstadt, Germany - SII-2010 (SPAdes) (version 2) | ecosystem: Environmental > Terrestrial > Soil > Wetlands > Peat | place: Germany...
AGCCTGATCCGGCTGCCGCCATTCACAGCACAACTATCCCTTTTGTTTGCAGCCCGGCTCCCTTGATCCAGCTAGTATTTTGGACAGGAGTGGTTGACAACCCGCCGCAGGTTGCCAACAGTTGCCAACCTGCCCCACAGCCGGTATGCTGCGCCACGCGTGCGAGGCCGGCGATGTATACTGGCGTCGGACATGGCCTCATCGATCAGGAAGGCGGCGATCTTCGGCGCGGCGGGGGCGATCGGCCCGTGGGTGGCGGCCGAGCTGGACCGGCGCGAGATACCGTTCCGCGTGGTGGGCCGCTCGCGGGAGCGGCTGGAGAAGACGTTCGGCAAACTCGCGCGAGCCGAGATCTTCGCGGCCGACCTCGCCGATCGGGATGCGGCAACCGCCGCCGCGCAGGGGGTGGACACCATCATCTATTCGGTCGGAGTTCCGTATCCTTCCTTCCAACTGCATCCCGTGCTGATGCGCACTACCGTGGAAGCCGCGGCGGCCTCCGGTGTGGCGCGGCTGGTGCTGGTTTCGAACGTCTACGCCTACGGCGCGCCGCGCACGTCGCGAGTGGCCGAGACACATCCCCGACTGCCCGAGACGCGCAAGGGGCAGTTTCGCAAGAAGCAGGAAGACATCGTTTTAGAGGCGCACCAAAAGGGGCGGCTCCTGGGGCTGGTGGTGCGGCTGCCGGACTTCTACGGGCCGGGCGCGGACAACAGTCTCGCCAACCCCATCTTTCTGGCGGCATTGGCGGGCAAGACGGCCAACTGGGTCGGACCGGTGAACCCGGCGCACGAATTTGTTTTCGTGCCCGACACCGGCCCGGTGATCGCGGACCTGGCAGCGTGCCAATCGTGCTACGGGGAGGCCTGGAACTTCGGCGGTCCCGGCGAGATCAACACGCTGGATTTCATCACGAAGATTTATCGCGCCGCGGGGCGCACACCGAAGTACCGCACGGTGGGCCGCGGTTTTCTCAAGATCGCGGGTTGGTTCAATCCGCTGTACCGGGAGCTGATCGAGATGGTGTACCTCGAGGAGACCCCGGTGATCCTCGACGACGGCAAGCTGCTGGCGAAGTTTCCGAATGTGAAGAAGACATCTTACGACGAGGGAATCCGGCGGACGCTGGAGTGGGCGCGGGGCGCGTCCGCCCGATAAAATAAGAGTAGTGTCACTCGTCCCTCCATACATCGAGTCGCTGCGGCCCTACGAAGCGGGACGAACCATCGAATCGGTCCGCAGGCAATACGGACTCACGCGCATCGCCAAGCTGGCGTCCAACGAGAACCCGCTGGGGGCCTCACCCAAGGCCATCGAGCGAATGACGGGCACGCTCGGCGGGCTGAATCTGTATCCCAACGGCGGGCTCGACCTGCGCGAAGTGCTGGCGGAGGAATTCGAAGTCAAGGTGGAAAACGTCATTGCGGGGAGCGGGTCGGAGGGCATCATGTCCAACATCATCCGCGCGTTTCTGTGCGATGAGGACGAGGTGCTGACGACCGAGGCCGCCTTCATCGGCTTCCAGGTGCTGGCGCGGTCGCGCGGCGTGAAGTATCGCACGGTTCCGTACCACGACTGGCACTACGACCTGACGGCGCTGGCGGAGCAGATCAATGCCAACACGAAGATCATTTACCTGGCGAATCCCAACAATCCGACCGGCACGATCTTCACCAAGCATCAGTTCGACGAGTTCTACAAGCACGTGCCGGAGCGCGTGCTGATCATCCTGGACGAAGCGTATTTCGAATACGCCAAAGACAACCCGCGGTATCCCGACTCGATGCACTACCGCTACGACAACGTGATCACGCTGCGGACGTTTTCGAAGATCTACGGACTGGCGGGCGTGCGCATCGGCTACGGGTTCGCGCACGAGGAGCTGATCCGCAACCTGCTCAAGGTCAAGCTGCCGTTCGAGCCATCCACGCCGGCGCAGGCGGCGGGCATCGGCGCGCTCTCGGACAAGGAGTTCCTGCACCGCTCGCTGGAGCTGAACGCCCGCGGCTTGCGCTCGCTTACGGAGGGTCTCGGCGAGACAGGAATGCAGGTTGTTCCGTCGGAGGCGAATTTCGTGATGACCGTCCTGCCCACAGAGCAGGAGGCCAACCGCATTTTTGAGGAACTGCTCACGCAGGGCGTGGTCGTGCGTCCGTTGAAGGCATTCGGGCTGCCGAACTGCCTGCGCATCTCCACGGGAACCGACGAAGACAACCGGCTCTGCGTCGAAGCGGTGAGGAGGAGCTATGCCGCAGGAATTGGAGCATCCCAGGCGCATTGAGAAGGACTTTCTGCCGCTCAACGGCACCGACCACGTGGAGTTTTATACGGGCAACGCGCGGCAGGCGGCGCATTTCTATCGCACGGCGTTCGGCTTCCGGCTGGCGGCGTACCGCGGGCCGGAGACGGGCACGCGGGACCGCGCTTCCTACGTGCTGGTCGAGGGGAAGATACGGTTCGTGCTGACCACGCCGCTGGTTCCCGACCATCCCATCAGCGAACACATCCGGCTGCACGGCGACGGCGTCCGCGATATCGCCCTGTGGGTGGACGACGCGGAGTCCGCGTGGCGTGAGACCACGGGCCGCGGAGCGCGCAGCGTGCGCGAGCCGGAGACCCTGCGCGACGCCCACGGCGAGGCGCGGCTGGCCTCCATCGCGACGTACGGCGACACCATCCACACGTTCGTCGAGCGGCATGACTACCACGGCGTATTCCTGCCGGGTTTCGAGGCCTCCCCCGGCGAGGACACGCTGGCGCGGCCCGTGGGCTTGAAGCATATCGACCACATGGTGGGCAACGTCGGCTGGGGCGAAATGAACCGCTGGGTGGATTTCTACCGCGACGTGATGGGCTTCCGCATGTTCCAGCATTTCGACGACCGGGACATCTCGACGGAATACTCGGCGCTAATGTCGAAGGTCATGGCCAACGGGAACGATCGGGTGAAGTTTCCGATCAACGAGCCGGCCCACGGCAAGCGCAAGTCGCAGATCGAGGAGTACCTGGAATTCTACAAAGGCCCCGGGGTGCAGCACATCGCCATGGCCACCGGCAACATCATCGACACGGTGCGCGCGCTGCGCCGGCAGGGCGCCGAGTTTCTGCGCGTGCCGCCGGCCTATTACGAAGAACTGCTGGCGCGCACGGGGCCGATCGACGAGCCGGTATCGGAGTTGCAGGAGCTGGGGATCCTGGTGGACCGCGACGACGAAGGCTACATGCTGCAGATCTTCACCGGCCCGGTGGAGGACCGTCCGACGCTGTTTTACGAGATCATCCAGCGCAAGGGCAGCCGCAGTTTCGGGAAGGGGAATTTCAAAGCGCTGTTCGAAGCCATCGAGCGCCAGCAGGCCCGCCGCGGCAATCTCTGAAGCGGCGGCAGCGCGGGTATCCTGAAGACAGGGAGGGCCAAATGTACCCGCTGAAGAAGGGGAAGTTCGCCGCACAGGCGCACGTGGGGATTCCGGAGGGCACCTACGAAGAAGAGCACGGCCGCAAGGGTTTCTACGGCAAGAGCGTGCACCTGTATCACGCGCATCCGCCCACGGGCTGGGTCCGCTTCGAGGGCAAGCTGCGGCCACACCTGTTCGATTTGAACCAACTGGCGCCCTCGGATTGCCACGATCCGGAAGGCATGCCCGTGGCCTTCCTCGGCAACGACGATATCCGGCTCTACGTCTCGCGGCGCTCCGAGCCCATGCCATACTGCTATCGGAACGCGGATGGCGACGAGCTGATTTTCGTGCATCGCGGCAAGGGCACGATCGATAGCGATTTCGGGCCGCTGGCGTTCGAGCCGGGCGACTACCTGGTGGTGCCGCGGGCGGTGACGTATCGGCTGATCCCGGAGACGCGCGACAATTTTTTCCTGATCATCCAGTCGCACGGCGAGTTCAACCCGCCCGACAAAGGGCTCATCGGGCAGCACGCGCTGTACGATCCCGCGGTGGTGACCACGCCCGAGCCGGCGCCGCACCTGGACGAGGACCGCGAGTGGGAGGTGCGCATCAAGGTGGAAGACGAGATCTCGAAGGTGGTGTATCCGTTCCATCCGCTGGACGTGGTGGGGTGGAAGGGCGACCTCACGGTGTGGAAGATCAACATGCGGGACATAAGGCCCATCATGAGCCACCGCGCGCACCTGCCGCCCAGCGCGCATTCGACGTTCGTGACCGAGGGAGCGGTGGTGTGCAGCTTCGTGCCGCGGCCGCTGGAGCAGGATGAAGCGGCGGCGCGCGTGCCGTTCTTCCACCGCAACACGGACTACGACGAGTTCATCTTCTACCACGACGGGGATTTCTTCAGCAAAGACAACATCCGGCCGGGATACGCCACGCTTCATCCGCGCGGCATCCACCACGGCCCGCACCCCAAGGCGCTGGCCAACCAACGCGGGAAGACCCACACGGACGAGTATGCCGTGATGTTCGACGGGCTGAACCCGATCCGCGTGCTGCCCGCCGGGGAGCAGGTGGAGTGGCGCGAGTACTGGTCAAGCTGGATGGAGGAGAAGCAGGGGCTGGTCAAGTGAGGCTGCTCGCGATCGTTCTGTTGCCGTCGCTGCTGGCGGCGCAGGAGACTCCGGTCTTCCGCTCGGAAGCGTCGCTGGCGCTGGTGCGTTTCCACGTGGTGCGCAAGCAGACCTACGTGGTGGATCTCAAGCCGGAAGACATCGTGCTGGTGGAGGACGGCTTGCCGCGCAGGTTCACCCTGTTCGAAGGCGGGCAATCGGCGAGGCGCACGGTGCCGGTGGATTTCACCCTGCTGTTCGATACCAGCGGGAGCGTCAGGGGCAGGGAACTGCTGACGCCGCTGGTCTTCAAGGAGAGCCTGCTGGACGGCTTGGAGCGCGTCCGCATTGCGGTATATGGCTTCGGCAAACAGGTGGACCGCTACACGCGGCCGACCCGCGACTTCGCGCAATTGCAGGCGGCATTTTCGGCGATAAGGAAGCGTGGCCTTCCGGCCGAGACCATCGCGCTTCACCTGCCTCCGGGGCGCAAGTCCGATCCTTACGGCGCGACCTGGCTGTTCGAATCCATCGCCGCCACGGCGGCGGACGCGGAGGGCGGGGCCACCCGAATGCTGCTGGTTTTTTCGGACGGCTTTGGCACAACCAGTGCCGAGCCGCAGGACGCGGCGGGAATCTGCCAGGAGCTGGGTGTCCCGGTATACCCGGTGGTGCTGGGGCATGCGGACCTGGTCGCCGAAGCACGCATGATGCCGCTTACGGGCAAGTCGCCCCAGGCCACGGCCTACGCGCTGAAGCAAATCCAGCAGAAAGAAGAGACGATCGAGAAGTTCGCGAGTCTCGGCGAGTTGACCGGGGGCCGCTCCTTCGATCCGCCGGAGATCACGCTCGCGGTGATGCGTCAGGTTCTGGCCGGCATGGTGGCGCAAGTGCAGACTGAGTACGTGGTGGGATTCGTTCCCGAGCGGGGCGGCGCTGGGCGGCAACACAAGCTGGAAATCCGGCTGCGCAGTAAAGATCTGGGCAGAGTGCTGGGCGGGACCCGCACGCTGGTGCACTAAACTCCTTTCAGCCAACCGTCGATAGGTAATGTCGAAGGACTTTATGCATCGACGAATTTTCGGGATCCTCATTTCCGCCGCGGCGATACTGATGGCAGGGTCCGTCTGCCGGGCGCAGTCTGCGATTCCGCCTGCCGCCCGGCCGCCGGACGCGCCGGTTTCCCGCGGCTCGGGAAGCTCGTGGATGTGGGTCCACGCCGGCGTTGCCGTACAAGTAGCGGGCAGCGCCGCAGACTGGGCCACGAGCTGGAAACAACCCGAAGCGAACCAATGGCTCGCCGAGCCGGGGGGCGCGTATCAAGGCACGTTCTACCACGAGGGGACCGTGCGCAAGGCCGGTCTGTCGGCAGGCCTGGCCGCGGCGAGCTATGTTCTGGCGTGGAAATGGCCAAGGGCCAGAAGATACATCGGGATTTTCAATATGTCGATCGGCGCGGGCTACGGCGCTGCGGCGGTGAGCAACAGGTTGCGGGGGCCGCCGTAAACATCCGCTTGCTGACGCGCGCGGCGCGGTAACGGAGCGGCAGCTACGCCTGGGCGACGCCGGCCTTATTGGATGCCAGCGCGACCCGGGCCATAGGCTTCCTCGGCGCCCACCGCAATGCGCTAATCCATTTCTTCGCGGTGCCAGGAGTGGAGAACTCGCTGGTCCACAGGCGGCGAAATTCCTGTGTCTTTCGACGCTGCCTCTTTTTCAGGGCAGCCTCGATCTTCGGGTGTCCGCCGGCTTGGGACACCAGGCGGCGCACGGTGTGCAGATCGTTGATGCGGCCCAGCAGATTCTGAACGGCTTGTATCCGGTCCTGGCGGTCCCGCATGGCCGGCCCGTAAAGCGGGGAGAACAGCTCGAGGGTGTACCGGAGTTCTTTTGCGGCGATCCGAAACTGGTGCAGGTCCTTGGCCGAGGCCTCGGCATCCGCGGCGCGGCTCCCGCATTTGAAGAAGCTCTTGGCGAGATGGGGGAGCTTGCGAAGCGCCGAATCATCCGGCGACTCAAAACCGGCAATTTCGAGTCTCTCGCGCCACTTGGAAGACGTCCCCCGCGCCACCCAGCGGCTCAGGGCGGAGAGCAGCGCTCTTTCGGCAACTTTGCGACGGACCTGAAACTTCTCCTTCAGCGCGGCCGCACCGGGAGAGCGGAAGTCCGGCAAGTGCCTGAGGACGATATCGCAATCGCGCACTTCCCCGGCCAGAGCCATCGTATCCTTCAAGCTGCGACGGATCTTCTTCAGCTCTTTGGAGGCCAGTTGCGGCTTGAAGACCGCGAGGGCCTGCATCAAGCGCCGGATCGCGACCCTCAGGTCGTGGACCGCCTCCTCCTTGTGCGAATTCCTCGCGCTGCTGATCTGATAAGCGAGCCGCTCCAGCAGTCTCGTCACCCGATCCGCGGCGAGGCTCTTCCTTCCCGCGCCGATCACCGCCGCCTCCCCAGTTTGTGAATATACCATTACAGGGCGATTCCATGCTGGATCATATGAAAACCCGCAGCGGGAGTGCCTAGAAAAGGTACTTGAGGGCGAACTGGATCAAGCGGGGAGCGACCGAAGGCTGGGTGATCACGCCAAAGGTGGCGGTGCCGAGGGACGTACCGGGATTGGCGAATTGGGGATGGTTCAACGCGTTGTAGAACTCCATGCGGAACGCCAGCACGGCGCTTTCGCGGACACCGCCCACGCGGGTCATCTTGCCAAGTGAGAAGTCGGTGTTGAACTGGCCGGGACCGATCATGATGCTCTGGCCCGCGCTGCCGTAACCCGCCGAGCCGTCGGATCCGACGGCGGCAGGAGCGCAGATAGCCGCGGTGTCGATCCAGTTGTTCAGGCGGGAGCTGGCGGCGCCCGGGGTGGCCAGACTCGCATAGGTCGCGCCAGGGCAGAGCGTCACGGTGGAGACCGCGGCATGGCCGTATACGCCTCCTCCGTTTGGATCGGTCAGGGTCATCGGCAAGCCACTCTGGACGATGATGATTCCGGAGAGCGACCAGCCTCTCAGCATCGTGCCGGCGACTCCCCTGGTCCGAAGGAGGGCGGGCAACTCATAATCGAAGTTGGTGGTGAAGCGGTGGGTGCGATCGAACGACGCGCGCGCCCAATCGAGAGAGAGATTATTCAGGTCGTTGGCGATGGCGGTGTTGTTGGCTGCCCGGGAAAAAGTATAGGCCGCCTGGAAGCCCAAGCCGCGCCAGGCTTTCAGCCGGAGAGTGGCCTGGAGGCTGTGATAGGAGGAAGCGCCGGCGAACTCGTTGTCGGCCAGGGCGGTGGGGGTTTCCCCCAGGATGGGCACGCGCAGTCCGGCGTTCTCGGATGTATTGGTGGTGATGCAATCCGCGGGGACGCCATCGTAGCCGCAGTTGACAGGTCCGGCGGCGCCGGCCAGGAGCGGCTGATTGAGGCCGCGCGAGATCAACAGACGGCTGCCCTTCGAGCCGAAATATCCGGCATCGAGCGAGAGAGTTCTCCAAAGGTGGAACTGCGTGCTGAAGTTCCATTGCTGAAGCCTGGGCAGGATGTAATCCGGACCGGCAACCCGGTCGGACAGCTCGGAGGTAGGAGTGCGCGGGACATAACCCAGCGTCGTGTCAGGGAAAGGTCTCTGGAAGCTCGACAGGTTATTGCTGGAGTCCGCATTGGTGAAGCCCTGGGCAAAGGGCGGCGCGGTGAAGAGAGGAGTTCCCGAGGCATTGGCGCTGTAAGCAGTCGCCTGATAGAACCAGCCGTAACCGCCGCGAATCGCAAGACGGCCCTGGCCTCCGAGCGGTTGCCACGCAAAACCAAACCGCGGAGCGAATGTGTCGAGGGGCGTGCCGTTGCGGTAAAAGCTGTTGGTGGAGCGCGCAAACACACCGGAGGGGGGCGGGCCGAAGGGCAGCCCGGTGTAAGGGTTGATCAAGCCTGGACGGTAATTGGCGGCGACCGTATTTCCCATCAGCGTGCCCGAGGCGGGCGGAATGGGCACCTGGCTCAGGAGCGACGGCCAGGCGTTGCCGATGGTGCCTGCCGTATCGAGGGCGGGCCCGATGTATTCCCACCGAAGCCCAAGGTTGAGCGACAGGCGCGAGCTGACTTTGACGTCGTCCTGCACAAACGCGGCGCCGTAGTAGCTGCGGTACTGATACTGAACCTCACCGTTCGGTCCCACCCCTTCGTTGGCCTGAATTGCCTGTATGTTGCTGCGCCCCGACGGACTGAGATTGTCATCGGCACTCAGTCCGAGGAGGAAATCGCTGAAGGTCTGGAAGGAGAGCTTTCCGCGCGCGGTCCCGGTGTCCTCGCGCCAGTTGTATTGGGTGAGGAGGAATGTTCCGGCACGAATGGATTGCTTTCCGTGGACCCAGGAGAGATTGTCGGCACCCGAATAGTATTTGTTTTCGGTGGAGAAATCGTTGCCTACGTTGCCAAAGAGACGGAAGCTGCCCAGGGGGCCCAGCACGGTGATTTCGGGCGGCCGGTCAAACAAAGGATCGGCCGGCGTCATGCCGAGAGAGGTGGCCGACGGCGCGTCCACGGCCTGGGCATCCTGTTTCGATCGCGTGAAGCTCATGCGGGCCTCATTGACAGTATTCCCGGTGAAGACGGAAGTGAGGTTCAGGCTGGCGACGATGTCTTTTGCCTGAAGCGCCTGGGGAGTGCCCTGGCCAGGAAGAATCGGCGCGCCGGGGTAGCCCAAGGGGGAAGAGAAGGTTCTGTATTGGTTGATGGTAGCCAGGTAACTCCGCCAGGAGAACGTGTTCTTCGCGGAAAGGAGATAGTCCCCGTTCAGAAGATACTGGTTTTCCCGATAAGTGGACGGAAGGCTGTAGGACGAAAAGCCGAGGCCGGCATTATCGCCCACGGCGAGAATAGTCTGGGGCACGGGGATGAGATAGAAGCCGTCGGGCCGTTTCATTTGCAGGAGGCGGAGGGCCACGGGATTGATGGGCGCGGTGGCTGCCGTGCTCTGATTGTTACAGTCCAATTGCTTGCCGCCGGCGAACGTCAGATAACGGGGGTCGGGCTGGCCGGCGCCAGGGCCGCTCGCGAGGACGTGATTGGCGGGACAGAACTGGGCGGCCAAGGCTGCGGCGGAACGATCGCTGGTAAGTGGGGGCAGGATGGGATTGGATGTTGAGGTGGTGTCCAACCCGTTCACCTGCCGGGTTCCCTGGTAGGAACCGAAGTAGAACAACTTTTTAGCCTTGATGGGTCCGCCCATGGTTCCGCCGAACTGGTTCTGCTTGAGGACCGGTTTGGATTGGCCGGTGGAGCTTCGGAAGAAGGAGTTGGCGTTGAAAATATCGTTGCGCACGAACTCCCAGGCATCGCCGTGGAACTGGTTTTCGCCCGACTTGGTAATGAGGGCGGTGGTGGGGACCTGGGCGCCGTAGACGGCGTCGTATTGCGAGTTTTGTATTTTCAGCTCCGAGATGGTATCCGGATTGGGAACCGCGCTGGGGGCGAAGGCGCCGTCGAGGGTATAGGCGCCGCCGCTGGTGTTGCCGTTCACGTTCACGCTTCGGGTGCCCCGGCCCAGGGTTCCGGCGTTGTTCACGTCGGCGGCGGAGCCCGACGACATCGAAACCACCTGCGTGAAGTTCCGGGTGGTCAGAGGGACCGAGGTGATGGTCCGGGCGTCAACGACGGTACTGGTGGAGGACGTCGCCATGGTGATGTGGCACCGGCACACCACCTGCTCCGATGGCTCCCCGTGTTCCAGGGCGGCGTCGAGCGTGGGGACATCCGATATGTTGATGGCCACCGCGGGCATACGCGCCGTCTTGAAACCTTGTGACTCGAATCGCACGCCGTAGGCGCCCGGGGGGAGCAGGGAGAATCGATAGCTGCCATCGGAGCCTGTGGTGATGGTGAGCGCCTGGCTGGTGGCCGGATTGCTCAGAGTGACGGTGACATTCGGAATGGCCGCGCCCGTCGAATCCTTGACGGTTCCAGCCAGCGCGCCGGAAGTGGCGGACTGGCAATATGCGGGATAAAAGCACCCGGAGATCGCAATTAACAGAAGGGCTGTCGCCGCGGGTAGTCTCATGTTTGTTCTGACGGCCTAATTCGGATCGATGGCGGCTTGGAGAATCTCGAGACGGCGCTCAGGCGTCTCGCCGTCCACCTCTTCCTTCTCGAAGGCGTCGAGGGTCTCCATCCCCTCGATGATGCGGCCGAAGGCGGAGTATTGCCCGTCCAGATGCGGGGCGGGTCCGAGCACCAGGAAGAACGACGTGGTGGCGGAGTCGGGATCGTCCATGCGGGCCATGGAGACGATGCCGCGGGTGTGTTTCACGTCCTGGCGGAATTCGCCTTTGAGGGGGCGCACCCAGCGGTCGGCGGGGTGATTCGGGCCGGTGGAACGCGTGTTCCCCATTCCGCCCTGAACGACGAACCCTTTTGCGACGCGATGGAAGGCGGTTCCGTTGTACCAGCCGGTGGAGGTGAGCTTGAGGAAGTTGCGCACGTGGTTCGGCGCCCAATCCGGCTCCATCCTGATGCGGATGGGGCCGAGGGTGGTTTTGAGCGTGACGGTCTTGCGCATCTCGTCGGGCGTGGAGTTGAGGAAAGGCTCGACCTTCTTATTCTCGATGGTGACGGTGACGATCCGGACGGGGGCCTGGGCGAGACCATCCGGGCCGGCGGGGACCTGCGAGATGTGCTCCACGACATCGATGCCCTCGGTGACGCGGCCGAAGGCGGAATACTGGCCGTCGAGCACGGCTTGCGGAGAGACGCAGACGAAGAACTGGCTGCCGTCGCTGTCGGGCTTGTCGGGGATGCGGATGGTGGAGACGACGCCGCGCTCGTGTTTGAGGTCGCTCAATTCGCCGGCCAGCAGGTTCAGCCCGCCGGTGCCCCAGAGGTTTCTCGGGGTCTTGGGGTTCTTGAGCAGCGGGTCGCCGCCCTGGATGATGCCGTTGGCCACCATGCGGTGAAAGGCGCTGCCATTGTAGTAACCCTCGCGGGCGAGCCGGATGAATTGCTGGACGTGCCTGGGCGCCTTGTCCGCGGCGAATTCGAAGCGGAAGGTTCCCTGATCGGTGGCCACGACGGCTTCCAAGTCGCCTGGCGCAACCGGGGCCACGCCCTGAGGCCAGGCGGCGACAGCGGAACAAAAGAGCGGGACCAGGGTGAGAAAAGAACGCATGCTATGGCTTATAGTAACCGCATTCGCGGTGAGCCTGGATTCGGGGCGGCGCGGGATAAAGACGGCAGGGCGGCGGACGGCGCGGGACGTCGCGAAGAGCGGACGACGCAGCGGCCGGGGACGGCAGGACTTTTCCGGCTTTGATGTTTCGGAGCGAGCGCCGGATTTCGCCAGGAAGAAGCGGTCGGCGCGCCGGATCAACTGGTGGAACAAGACCAGGATGAACAGCGCCACCATGAAGATCACCCATCCGGTGGATTCGTGAAAGAATCCCTCGGCGTACTCCGGCTTGATCTCGCTCAGGATTCCCGTGAAAGTCACCCGGCTTCCGTTGGCCACGATGGCGATGGGGATGGTGGCCAGGAACAAGACCCACCGGATCCACGTTCTTCTTTCGAAAAAGTAGCCGTAGACCAGCGACAGAAATGTCAGCGACAGCAGCGACCGGATGCCGCTGCAGGCTTCCACCACCGAGAGGCGCTGACTGGGCAACTCCAGAACGTTGCCTTCGCGCATCACCGGAATCCCCAGCACGGAGAGCGCGCCGGCAGCCAGTTTGCTGGCCAGGATCTGCAGGGGAAAGGTGATCCGGTTGTACAGGATCACCGGGATGGGGATCATGAAAAACAAGAGCGCCAGCGGGAATGCCATTTTCTTCAGCAGCAGGGTGCCGCCCAGCAGCCACACGATGCCCACCAGCGTCAGCAGGAACGCAAACCGGCTGAGAAACAACTCCACCCCCATGGTGGCAGCCACCAGCACGGCTGCGCCCATCAGGATCACGCCCAGGCCCCACCAGCAGGGCCGCGGCTTGATCGCCAGCAACTCCTGGCGATGCCGCCAGACGATGAAGCCGGCCACCAGCGGCACGAAGAATCCATGGCCCATGTCGGGATCGGTATCCCAGTTGATGACCAGGGATCGCAGGACCGGGGCATAGCATACCAGGACCAGCAGGCTAAACCAGGCAAACGCGGCCCAGCTGATTTTGCGGGGAATCTCTAAAGCCGTAGCCATGGATATCGTTCTCGGAACATCATATCAATCCCCCGGTCCTACCAGATGCGGAGAGGCACGTCACCCGGAGCGAATCCCAAGCCTGCCGTGGCGGTATAGATGACGCGGTTATACTGGGCGTAATCCGGACTGGAGTAGCTCCGGGCCGCAAAAGTGGAGGTGAAATGTATCCATCGCCAGATCTGGCGCGATGCGTTCACGCTTCCCGAGACGCCACCATAGACCCCCATGATGTTTCCTATGGATTTGGCTCTGGCGTAGTCCACGGCCGCGCCAAAACTCCATAGCCGCTTCCAGGTATAGCTGTATCCGGCATCGGCCGCTGTCACGGACGAGGTAAGAAACAGGCCGTTGCCCGGCGTGATGGTACGGGACACACCCACGTAAGCAACGCCCCGTTGGAAAGTCCGGGATAACCGCGCGCTGAAAGTCGGCTCCCAATGCACACCGTAGCCCACCAGGCTGGCTTGGGTGATTCCCAGCAGAGCGGCAATCGACGGATCGATGGCAATCTGCTGGATGAACTTCGATTCGGAAAACACCGCGCCGGCAAACGCTGAAAACTCCATCAACCGGCTGATCCGAACGCCATAAGTGCCGGTAATCTGGTGCATGTCGGTACCACCGAAAATATGGTTGTAGTCGAAATGCTGATAGCCATAAGCGCTGCCGATGGTAGTGCTGCGAGTGAGGCGGTATTGCACATCCGCTTGTGCTCCGGCTCCTACCGATCCGTAAAGAGCCGAAGAACGCCGCCTCACGATGAAACCCGAACCACCCAGGTTAAAGGAAAGCCGGGCCGTCTTCTGTATGGTCACGCCAACCGATGCGGCGAAGTAGATCGTACGATTATCGAAAAAATCCGTGGTGGGAATGTACGTGGAAGAGGGATCGAAGTTGGCGTTCTGGGGAAGGCCCAGCAAACCGAAATCCCGTGAGTACTGACCGGCGCCCAGGTGTAAAGACGACGAAACCCGCCGGCTAAACGGATGGTTAAGGCTCAGTAAAAGACTCTGATTGAGCGCGTCGAAGTACGAGTTCTTGAAGTAATGGTCGATACTGCCGCGATAATCGAGGGCGAGCTTGTAATACCTCCAGCTATGTGTGCCGCTCAAACCCCAAGCCACCGACATTCCGTATGAAGAGGAGGAAGCCAGGCTGCCGGTACTCGTAACCCCAACGTTGGCCAGTCCGGTATCCCACACACCCGAGATTTCCAGGAAGGGGCGAAAACGGATTTCCGGCGAGGCCATGGCCGCTGGCGCCTCGCCGCGGCTCAGGATCGCTGGACCGGCATATTGCGCCAATCCTGGAACGGCTAACCCGAGTACGATTACCACTGGTCCCAGTTTCAATAACTTGCTCCTTCTGTTCCCAGTTCAGGGTATCGTACTGGGGTACAAACCAAAAGTCTGACGCCCCGTTACCGAACCTGTCAAGCCAACCGGGTTCCAGCAGTCCCAAACGACACTTTACGTTCAACCTCACAGGCGACTCGGGAACGGACGTGGGTTTCGGCAGAAAACCCGTGTGTCTGCCAGGAAGTAAGGGCCACAACCATGAGCTTGAGCGTAAAAGCCATGGGTTTCATCGTAAGGCACGGTCCGTAAGTTGAACATTCTGCACGATTGGTAAAGACCTGGCTGCCTTCCGCTCAAGCACACGGGGAGTGCCGGACCAGTCTTCATTCCTTTCAATGACTTGCCTGCTTTTTACGGTCGAACCCATGAGCCTGACCGTAAGGAGGATATGGGCCTCACCGTAAATCAGCCAGGCAAGATCTTTGTTTTCAACAGCGACGTGTGCCACTGATATGGTATGGTTTATGAAAAGCCTGGGTTGGACATCATCATGGCTTTGGCTGTGGGTTCTGGAGGCTCAGGACCCCCGCAGGCTTGGGTTTTAGCGTAAATATCGACATAAATCGTGTGCCTACCAATAAAAAAGTGGCACCGGTCCCGCGCAGCATTGTACAAATCAGGGAATAGAGATCCTATGCCACTCCCCGGAAGCTCGGCTAAAGTGAGACCCAATCCGAAGACAGCGGTCATGAACCTCTCGGTGGAGGAAGAGAATCTGGCCGCCATCCCATTTGCGGTGCTCGAACGCCGGGTGGGCAAGCGAGTCGGAAAAATCGAGATCAACGGCGCGAAGACTCTGGCAGATGGCACCAAGGTCAGGGTGGTATGGCAAGTACAGGGAAATACGGAACTTGGACTTCCAACAGAACAGGATCTCGATATTTTTGTGGCGCTGGGTGTGCTGACCTTTCGCCACGACTTTGCCAAAACGGTCACGTTTACGGGGCGTGAGATTGCGCGGATACTGGACATCGGGATGGTGCACGGCAAGTTTTACAAGCGGCTGAAACTGGCCATGGACCGGTTCATTCCCCTGCGCTTCCGCGCGCTGACGGAAAGCGAACAGCGGGAAGAGGTGAAGTGGTGCAACGTCTTCCAGGAGGCCAGTTTTTCCTTGAATCGCACGACTGGCCGGTGTACGGGCTCGGTTACCTGGACGGACAAGCTGATCCAGTCCATGGACAGCGGCTTTTTCCGCCTGCTGGACGCCAACCGGTACATGGAACTCGACGGCATTACGGCCAAGCACCTGTATCGCTTCCTGGCGGTCGCTTTTGCCAAGACTGAAGTGGTGATTATCGACGCCCGCCAACTTTCGACGGAACACCTGGGCATTCTGAATCCGCCGAAATACCTGTCGCGGCTGATGCAGACCCTCGAGCCCGCATTCGAACAACTCCAGCGCATCCAGGTTCTGGGGTCGTACCAGATCGTCCGCAGCGAAGACTGGCGGATCGCATTGCACCGTCATCCCAACTATGTGTCTGAGCGTAAAACCCTGCTGATGCAAGTGGCCACCAGCGATCCGGAAACCCGGCGGGTGATGTGCCAGGAACGGCTGCAACAGGGCGGCATTCCCGCCAGAGCGGCCGCGGCGTACTGTCAGGCGGCTACCGGCGCCATGGAGTTCTACGGCCTGGAGCGCGGCGCCAGAATTCTGCTCACCATGCTGGAAGAGGAAGTCCTGCCGCATGTGGCGGCCAGCATCGTACGCGTGGCGCTGGAGGCTCCCGGGGCCGCCGAAGCCACGGAAGTGCTGGACTGGTGCGAGATTGCCATTCACGTCTGCCGGCAAAAAAGGACTTCGGGACAAACCCTGCGCAATTCGGCCGGTCTTCTGGTAAAAATCATCAAAGACCCGCCGACGCGCGGCCGGGTGGTCACGCCGGAGCTGGAAGCCGCCTTGAAGAACAGCTACCGGCGGCAGGAAGCCGTGGCCGAGCGGCAGCACAAGGAAGACATGGAGCGATCGTTCATCCTGGACTACGAACGGTCGCGCATGCATCTCGCCGACATGCTTTTCCAGGAAATGCCGGATTCCAAAAAGGCGCTCCTGCGGAAGCAAAAGGCGGAGGTGCTGCGCCAGCAGGAACGCTTCCAGCGGATATCGCCGGACGTGCAGGAGCGCGAGATCGATGCCGCGGTCATTCAGGACATCGCGCGCAAAGAGGCCCCGCCGTACGAGAAGTGGCGGCTGCGGAAACAAGCGCAACAGGCGGTGCTGGCATTCGCCGCTCCGGATGCGACGCCGGTCGAAAACATCGCTTGATTCCGGTGGCCGGATTTACGGAGAAGCCCACGGTGCGCGTTCCAGGAAATTACGATCAAACACGCGGCCCGGCGTTCACGGCGCGGAAGCTTCCACCAATTGCGCGCGGCCGTACCGGGCAAGAGTGCTGAGGCGCCAGCCGCGGGCCCGCAGTTCCGGCAGCAGCCATTCATCGGGCGCGCGCCATTCGATGACGTATCCCGGCGAATACACCAGGAACGATCGGTGCCGCGCCAGGAACGTATCGGCGGCTTCCACATTTCCCCGAAGATGGAGCAGTGGTTTCATCTTCGGGTAGCTGGTTTCAAACCAGGCCGCCCCCGTCTGCCGGATGGCCGCGTCGATATCGGTCACGTAGTAAGCGCGCGCGAGCAGAGCGTCGCTGGCATAGTAGTCGATCTCCAGGAAAGCCAGCCCGCTCGAGATCACCAGCGGTAAGCCGTTGGCGGGAACGGATGCAAGGAGCGGATGGCCGGGCACCGGCGCGAGCGCGTGCGCCGGAGCGGGATCCGGAGCGGCAGCCTGTACCACGCCAGGCGTGGCAGCAAAGCTGGCCGGGACGAAACCGAACAGGTCCACGCCGTACCCACGGCTGGCCCACCAGAGTTGCCCGGCAAATTGGGCCGCGAAGAAACCCAGAAATATCGATGCCAGGACGGCGCCGTTTCGCGCCCGATTCCACGATGGGCGGGCGGCGGCAAATGCCAGCAGGCAGGCGATTCCGACGATGCCGGGCGCGCCGTATCGCAGAGAGAAGACCCCCGTGGTGAGGGCGCCGGCCAGAACCGCGAAAGCGGGGATCGCGGCAAAGCCGGCCAGGGCGGCCAGTTCGTGGAGCGGCGGTGCGCACTCCGCGGCGGCGGATGACACCGGCGCGCGGCGGCGGGCCAACAGCAGCACCACGATCGCTCCGAGAATCAATGGCCAGAAGAGCGGCGACAGCAGGTCGCGATAAGCGCCGGGCACGGTCCACAGGGAGACATGCAATATCGACGACTCGCTCACGGGGCGGCGCCCCCCCGCCAGCAGCGATGGATAGAGAGCCACGGGAAACGCCGATAGAGCCAGGGTGATCCACATCGGCCAGTCCGCCCGCCGGCGCTGGCGCAGGCGCGCCAACTCGCCCAATCCCAACGGCACGGCCAGCAGCACCGCGTAGCAGTGAGTCGACAATGCCAGCGCGAGGCTGATGCCCAAACCGGCGAGGGTCCACCCGCGGCGGCGCGACGATTCAGCGGCCCGGCTCCAGCACAGAAAAGCCGCGCTGCCCGCGCCCAACAGGATTCCGTAAGGCCGGGCGTTGAGCGCGAAGCGGTAGGCTTCCGTCATCCAGGGCAGAACCATTCCCGCGAACGCCAGCGAGACCGGCAGACGGCGGCGGAGATACAGGAACAGGCACAGGCTCATCGCCAGAAAGCCCAGAATGACCGGCAGCCTGGCTGCCAGGGGCCCAGCGCCCAGAACGGCCACGACCGCGCGCACGGCGAGGTACTGGAATGGCGGATTGAGGTCCAGCCCCGCGCGTAATGCGCCCCACATGTCAGCGAGCCTCGGCAGGGCGGAGATGCGGACGGTCAGCAGCTCGTCGTACCAGAATGGACTGTGAGCGGCCCGGAGACCGGTGGCAACCAGGAAGATCCAGCAGACCAGGATCAGGCAGACCCCGGTTTTCTCCCGCATCCACACTGCCAGCGCGTCGAAAATCCGTGCAGCCTGTTTCAATTACGGAACCCGCGGCAATCGTAGCATGCGCGGCGGAACTACTGAAATATTAACCGGAATTAACAGCCCCCTCATACCTATCGAGTAGCTGGAATGCACCCAGCTGTCCCTTCAGAATGTTGATGATCCAGGACGATGGATACGTTGAAGCTCAAAGCAGCCGACCGCATGCTCTGGCCAGCCGCGGTTGTGGCGGCACGGGCCGGGTCGCTCCTCGCGCGCTTTCGACGCCTCGATCCGCGCCCGTTGATCCTCCGGCCGGGTGGGATGGGGGACCTGATCTTCCTCTCGATTGCGGCCGAGCAACTGGGCTTCGATCCGAAGCTGTTCTTCTGGATCATCGAGCGCCGCTCGAGCGTCTGGGCGCGGCATCTGGGACTGAGTTTCCTTTGTTACGACGACGGTCTTGTAACCCGGCATCTGCGGATTGCGGGACGCTTTCGGACGGTGATCAACTCCGAGCAGTATTTCGGGCTCTCCCAGGCCACCGCGCTGCTCGCGCGCGCGGGCGAGGGCACCGTCACCTGTTTCGCCACCAATCGCGGCGCCCAGTGGGCGGACCGGCGGGTGCCGTACGATCCGGACCGCACGCACGAAACGGTGGCATTCCAGGGACTGCTGGCGGCGGGACTGGATTTGCGGGACGCGCAGCGGGCGGAGGTGCCGCAGCGCCAGCGGAAATGGGCGGTTTCCGAAAAGCCGGTGGTGGGCCTCGGAGGACTACAGTCGCAGAGCCGGGCCTTCGCCAAGGAGGGATGGGCGGAGTTCATCACGGCGCAGATCGGAAATGCTCCCTTCTGGATTGCCTCTTCGGAGGTGGACCGGCCCTTTGCGCGCAGTCTGAAGGCGCGCTTTGCCGGGCAGGCCGAGATCTTCCAGGGGAACTTCGATCAACTTTGCGGCCTGATCGGCCGGGCGGAAGAGGTGTTCACGGTGGACGGCGGCTTCATGCACATCGCGTCCTACTACGGCACGCCGACGACCACGATTTTCACCAGCAGCCGTCCCACCAAATGGAGCGCGCTCGTTTCCGGCAGCCGGGTGATTCGGCGCACCGACCTGGCATGCCAGCCCTGTGCATGGTTCGCCCAGGTCCCGCCCTGCGGCCATCATCTGGCATGCAAGGAGATCGATTTTGCCAAGCACGTCAGAGCGGCGTCCCACTACGGTCTCACGGGAACCGACGGCGGCCTGCTGCCCGTTGTGCGGAATAGATAACTCGCGCGTACGGTACGCCGGGAAAAGTAGCCCAAAAGGAATGAGGAGCTGAATTGCCTGTCTTATCCACCTTGCGCATGGCCGCGGCGGATTCCGCCGCGAAACTGCTGTATGGTATTGCCGATTACCACTCCCCTGAAAAGGCAAAAGCCATGGCGGAGGTTTTGTCGGTCAAGCGCATCCGGACCATGCTGATGACCCCGGTCGAAGCTTGCCAGCTTCTTTGCGCCTTGAAAGCCGCGGCCAAAGTAAGTGGAGATGTAGCCGAAGTAGGAGTTTACCGGGGCGCTTCCGCCAGGTTACTGGCGGATGCGGCGGCGGATGGAAAAGTCTTGCACCTGTTCGATACGTTTGAAGGCCTGCCGCACGAAGAGGTCAATCTGAAGCGAGGGCAGTTCTCGTGTGGCCTGGAGGAAGTCAGGAGATTCGTTGGCCCAAACGCGCAATTCCACAAAGGCTTATTCCCGGACGAGACGGGCGCCGACGTGGCCTCGACTCGATTCAGCTTCGTCCATTTGGATATGGATCTGTACCCGGGCACGTGGGCCGCGTTGGAGTTCTTTTACCCAAGGCTATCTCCGGGAGGTATTATCGTGTGCCACGATTACCACTATCTTCCCGGAGCCACCAGAGCGATGGTGGAGTTCTTTCAAGACAAAGCCGAGCCCCTGATCGAACTGGCCGGACATCAGGCGATGATCGTCAGAATCGGGGGATAACGGCCGGCGGCGGCCGGTTGCCCACGCGGAGCCAAACCAGGGTGCATTCTGATAACAGGTGAAGAAATGCCGCGGCAGAAAACTGCGCACCGGTATAACTCGGTTTACGACGCGGACCCGGCACGCTACGACGCCTTGCGTTCGTGCTGGCTAAACCAGAGGCGGGGCTCTTTCATTGAAACCTGGCTCGGACAGCAACCCGCGGGGCCCGTTTTGGAGGTGGGTTCCGGGACGGGAATTTTGCTGAACCGGCTGGCCGCCGCCGTTCCCGAGCGAGAGTTTACCGGGCTCGACCCCCTGGATTCCTACGTTCGCTTTGCCGCCGAAAGGAGCGGCACGCGCAACGCAACATTCGTTACGGGTGTTGCGGAAGAAGCGCAACACTGTCTCGGCAGGAACGATTTCGGCGTGGTGCTGTCCAACGATGTCCTGCATCATTGCAGCGACCTGCTCCGGGTCGCCGGGCAGGTTGCCGATGTATGCCTCCCGAATGCTCAATGGCTGCTGATAGAGCCAAACTGGCTGAATCCCTACTCTCTCTCCCGGCAGTTGCTCTTGCCGGGTGAGCGCGTTTTCCGGCCCGGTCCATTTCTGGCCGCCGCCGGGCGAGCGGGGTGGCGCTTGCGTGGAAAGGGACACTTGTTTCTTGTCCCGCCGTTCGTTCTCCATCCCCCCGAGTGGGCAAAGCGCATGGAGCGCCGGCTGGAGCGGGTCCCGCTGTTGGGAGGCGGTGTCTGGATGCACCTGGCGAAAGGATAAATGTCCGAACCGGCCGGCAGCTCTTCTCTCCTCCAGCCCAAACCGGTTTTCTGCCCGCTATGCGGACAGGACCGCCCGCGCACTATTTACCGATCGGAGCAGCCCTTCCTGCAATTCGTCCGCTGCGCCGCCTGCGGCATGATGTACCAGAGCCCGCGTGTGGCCGAAATAGAGATGCCGGACGCCTACGAGCTGCTCGAGGAATACCGCCACTACGGGTCGATGGAAGGGGCCAAGCGGAAGCTGTTCGAAAACAAAGTGCGGCGCTTCGAGCGGCAGTGGAATCTGCCGCAAACCGGCGCATTTCTGGACGTCGGCGCCTCGCACGGAATCATGCTGGACACGGTTCGCAGCCTGATGCCCGGCTGGCGGCTGGCGGGGGTCGAGATCTCCGGATCGGCGCGCGCCTCCCTGGCGGCGCGCGGCTATCCCACGGCGGAGAGCCTGGAGGCGCTCGATGCCCGGGAGAAGTTCGACTGGATCAACCTGGACAACGTGCTCGAGCACATGCCGGATCCGGTGGGAACGCTGAGCCGGCTGCGCCGCCATCTGACTCCCGGCGGATTCATTTATATCGATGTCCCCAATGAATCCTTTTTCACGGCCCGCTACCGCATCAACGACGTGGTGCGAGGTTTCCGGAAGGCCCCGACCTTTTCCGGGCACGTCAACCTGTTCACGCCACGCACGTTGAAGCGGGCGATCCGCCAGGCCGGATACCGCGCGGAGCGCTTCTGGCTGGAGAGCGTTTCCGCTCCGGGACGTCTCGAAGGGGGATTAGGCGCGGTCGAAACACCCCGGATCGCGCGCGTGCTGCGGTTCCTGCGCGTCACGCGGCTGGATATCGCGCTGCGGGTGGCCTATTTTCTCTGCGCCCGGATCACGTTGGCCGGGTAAGAACGCGCGGCTGCGCACGCAGCTTGTACAACCCCGGCAAGCCGAACGCCAGCACCAACACGTAACCGAGCGCCTGCGCCACCAGGATGTACGCCAGGGCTCCGTCGCGGCTGATGCCGAAAGGCGTCAAGACCGTCACGGCCACGAACTGGTAGATGCCGACGTAACCCGGGGTGGATGGTAGCGCGCTTCCCAGCCCCAGGCCGGTGAGCAGCAGCAGGGCAACGCGGAACGAGATGCCGATCCCCAGCGCGTGCGCGCCGGATATTACGGTGAAGCTGTCCGACAGCCAGATCACCACCGTCAGAAATACGAAGCCCGCAAAGCGGCCCCAATCGTGAAAGGCGCGCAGCCCCTCGAGCACCTGTTCCGCCAGACGGAGGAGAAACTTCCGTAAGCCCGCGGGCAAGGGAATGCGGTGCAGCAGGCGCTCGAGCAAGCCGCCGGTATGCGGCAGGATGGCGATTGCGGCGGCGCCGGCGGAGGCCACAAGGGCCATGGTGCGGCTGAGGTCCGCCATCCAGCGCGGCTTCGGTTCCAGGCCGAGAAGAACCAGCGAGCTCCACAGAACCAGCGCGATCACATCCATGAGGCGCTCGCCGAACGCCGTGGTCAGCACATAGGTCTTGCTCAAAGAGGAGCGGCTGCTGATCAGAAAGCTGCGGATGAACTCCCCCGCCCGCGCCGGCAGAAAATTGTTGCCCAGGTAGCCGGCCATGTTGGCCCAGAAGACCGTGGCCACGCTGAACCGGGCGCTGGCATTCAGCAGAATGCGCCAGCGCAGGGAGCGCAGGAAGAACGAGAGCGTGGTGAGCGCCGCCGCCAGGGCCACGTACCGCCATTGGGCCCCGGCGATGGTTTGGGCGACGCGGCGCCAGTCCACGCCGCGCACGGAGAGGTACAGCAGCACGCCGGCCAGCAGGCACGACAGCACCCACGACCAGATAGTGCGCCGCGATCCCTGGTTGCCGGTAAGCCCTTCAAGACCCTGGATGCCGGTACTCCTCTTCCATGAAGTAGTAGCCGATCATGTGCATCACCACCACGTGCAGGTCCTCGATGCGCCCCGTATGCGGGTGAGAGACCTGAATGTTCAGTTGGGCCAGCGGCCCCAGTTGGCCGCCATCCCGGCCGGTGAGCGCGATGGTGGTGCAGCCGATGGAGTTGGCGTACTCCACGGCGCGCAACAGGTTGGGCGAATTGCCGGAGCTGCTGATGGCGATGAGCACGTCCCCGGGCGCGGCGAAGTTCTTCATCTGCTCGGTGAAGATGCAGTCGTAGCCGACATCGTTGGAGTAGGCCGTGATGGTGGGAAGCGAGTCGGTCAGGGCCATGACGCGGAAGCGGGTGGGCCGCCCGAAGCTGGCGCCTTTCACCAGGTCGGTGGCGAAATGCGAGGCCGTGGAGGCGCTGCCGCCATTGCCGCAGAGGAAAACCGTGCGGCCCTGGTCGCGGGCCCGGGACAGGATTTCGATCACGCGTCCCACCAGGTCGAGATCGATGGTATCGATCGCTTTCAGGAGTTCGCTTTTGTAGCGTTGCGTAAAAACCATGGACTAACCAGTAATAGCACCGCGCGGCGTGGGTGGGGGCTTCTGGGGCAGGAAGTGCGGAGCCACAAAGCGTCAGACGGGTGCCGCCACCATTTTTAACGGCATATGGTATTGGTAGGGGCATGGCTCTCAGGATCGATAAAACGGGGCGCATTGTCGTCCCCAAAAATCTCCGGGACAGGCTGGGATTCAAGCCGGGCACGGAGTTGGAGGCTATCGAGGAATCGGAGGGCGTGCTTCTCAGGCGGGTCGAACAACGGCCTACCATGGTCAAGGCCGATGGCCTCTGGGTCCATCAGGGAAGCGCGGAACCGGGGGCGAACTGGGAGCGCATCTTCGAGGACGCGCGCGAAGAGCGGATCGAGTCCGTGTTCCGGCAGCGGTCTTCCACCGGCCTGTTACACTGAAGGGCTTTGACAGTCGCCATCCTAGGCTGCGGCCTCATCGGGAATAAGCGCGCCCAGGCGCTCGGCGGGCAGACACTGAGAGTGTGCTGCGACACGGACCTGGCCCGGGCCGAAGCGCTGGCCCGGGAGCATCCCGGCGCCGAAGCTACCACGGACTGGGAAGGCACGGCCGTCCGCCACGACGTCGACATCGTGATGGTCGCCACCACCAACAAAATGCTGGCGCCCATCGCGGCGCGCGCCGCCGGCGCGGGCAAACACGTGCTCATCGAAAAGCCCGCGGCGCGCGTGGCCGCAGAACTGGCGCCGGTCGCGGAAGCCGCCGCCCGGACCGGTGCCAAGGTCCGCATCGGTTTCAACCACCGGTACCATCGCGCCTTCCGCAAGGCCCACGAGATCTTCGCTTCGGGCGCGCTCGGCCCGATGATGTTCATCCGCGGCCGCTACGGCCACGGCGGCCGGCCGGGTTACGAAAAGGAATGGCGCGCGGATCCGGAACTGTCGGGCGGCGGCGAGGCCATCGACCAGGGCCTGCATCTCATCGATCTTGCCCGGTCGTTTCTGGGAGACTTCTCCGAAGTGCACGGACACACCGCGACATACTTCTGGGACATACCCGTGGAGGACAACGCTTTCTTCCTCCTTCGGACCCCCGGCGGGCAGGTCGCACAGTTGCATGCCACCTGGACGGAATGGCGCAATCTTTTCTCGTTCGAAGTGTTCGGCAAGCACGGGAAGCTCGACATCACCGGCCTCGGCGGCAGCTACGGCCTGGAGCGCCTGGCCTATTACCGGATGCTGCCCGAATTGGGTCCGCCGGAAACCATCATCTGGGAGTTCCCCATGGCGGATGATTCGTGGGACGAAGAATTCTTCGAATTCCTGGAAGACATCCGGTTGAACCGGCAGCCCGTGCCGGGAGTCGCCGACGCCCAGGCCGCCTTGCGCCTGGTGGAGGCCGTCTATTGCTCGGAGCGCCCCGGAGCTTCCCAGCCGCGCGCGTAAGCAAGCGCCGCGGCCCGCGGTAGCGAGCGCGAAGCCCTCTGTTACACTTGCTGGTTAAAGACTCATGAAGCTCTCCATCCTCATGCCGGTCTATAACGAGCGCACGGTCGTCGAGCGGTGTATCTCGCTGGTGCTGACCGCTCCTTTACCGGAGAACATGGAGCGCGAACTGATCATCGTGGACGACTGCTCGACGGATGGGACCTTCGACTTACTCCAGCGGCTGGCGGCGGGGTTTCCGCAGATCCGGCTGTTCCGTCACGAGCGCAACAGCGGCAAAGGCGCCGCGGTCCGCACGGCGATCGATCAGGCGGCGGGCGACTTCGCCTTGATCCAGGATGCCGACCTGGAATACGACCCCAGCGAATATCCGCGGCTGCTGCGGCCACTGCTCGACGGCCACGCCGACGCCGTCTTCGGCTCGCGCTACCTGGTGGGCGACCAGACGCGCGTGCTGCCCTTCTGGCATTCCATGATCAACAAGGGCCTCACGCTGGTCTCCAACATGTTCTGCAACCTGAACCTCACCGACATGGAAACCTGCTACAAGGTCTTCCGCACGGACCTGCTGAAGAGCATCCCCATCCGCTCCGACCGTTTCGGTTTCGAACCCGAAATCACCATGAAGAGCGCCAAGCGGAAATTCCGCATTTACGAAGTGCCCATCAGCTACCACGGCCGCACCTACGAAGAGGGCAAGAAGATCGGGTGGAAGGACGGGCTGAAGGCGCTGGCCGTCATCCTGAGGTTCTGGGTGATCGACGATCTCTACGCCGCGCCCTATGGCCGCGACGTTCTGAACAACCTCACGGGAACGCCGCAATATCTGAGCTGGCTGGCGCGGAAGCTGCGGCCTCACCTGGGCGACGCGGTGCTGGAGGTAGGCGCCGGAATCGGCAACATCGCCGGCCGGCTGATGGGCAGGCGGGTGCTCTACGTCGCGGCGGAAAAAGACCCGCTGCATCTGCACGCGCTGCGCAACCGCTTCTTGCGCACGCCCAACGTGGTGGTTCAGCGCATCGACCCCGAGGCGCCGGAAGACCTCGCCGGCCTGGAGAACTGCTTCGACACGGTGATGTGCCTGAACGTGCTGGAGTACCTGGAGGACCCCGGCCGCGTGGTGCGCTCTCTCGGCACCACGTTGAAGCCTGGCGGCGTGCTCGTGATCCTGGTTCCCTACGGACCGGGCCTGTTCGGCAGCCTCGATCGCAGCCTGGGGCACAAACGCCGCTATCGCCCACGCGAGGCGCGGCAGTTGCTGGAATCGGCGGGCTTCGCGGTGGAAACGGTCTACAGTTTCAACAAGGCCGGCGCGCCGCCCTGGTGGATCTACAGCAAGCTTTTCGGATCGAAGAGCATCAACAAGCCGGTGCTGAAGATCTTCGACAAGACGGTGTGGATCTGGCGCCGGCTGGACGGGCTGATGCCGTGGCCGGGCCTCACCCTGATCGTGGTAGCGCGCAAGATTGGCGGCGCGGTGGTTCCAGGGCAGGCCGTGACCGGCGGGGAAGCCGTGCCGCAAGTCTCCACTCCCAATGCCGGCTGAATTCGACGACGCCCGCCTGCGCGCCCTGATCGCGCGATTTGCCGGCCAGCGCGTCCTGGTGATCGGCGACCTCATGCTGGACGAATTCATCTGGGGCAAGGTGTCGCGCATTTCTCCGGAAGCCCCGGTCCCGGTGGTGAGCGTCACCGGGGAATCGTACTACCCGGGCGGCGCCGCCAACGTGGCGCGCAATGTGCGCGAGTTCACCCGCGCGGCCGCGGTGATGGGGATGGCCGGCGAGGATGCCGCCGGGAACCGTTTGCTGGAACTGCTGGACGCGTCCGGCATCGACACGGCCGGTGTGTTGCGCGATGCCGGCTACTCCACCACGGTCAAAACGCGCATCATTGCGCGCAACCAGCAGGTGGTGCGAGTGGATCGCGAGCGCAAAGCGCCGCTCACCGGCGAGCAGGCCGGGCGCGCCGCCGCGTACCTGGAGCGCGTCATCGGCGCCATCGACGCGATCGTCGTGGCCGATTACGGCAAAGGCTTTCTGACGCAATCGCTGGCGGACCACATCTGCCGGACGGCCCGCGCGCACGGCAAAATCCTGACCGTGGATCCGCATCCCCACACGGCGATTTCCTGGCAAGGCGCAACCGCCATCAAGCCCAACCGCGCCGAGGCTTTCGCCGCCGCGGGCCTGCCGCCGTCCGATCCGGTGCTGCCGGTGCTCGAGGACGCGCCGCTGCTCGAAGCGGCCGGGCGGCTCGCCGCGCGCTGGAACAGCGAGAACCTCCTGATCACGCTGGGGGAGCACGGCATGCTGCTGTTTTCAAACAATGCCGCGCCGATCCACATTCCCACGCGGGTGAAAGACGTCTTCGATGTTTCGGGCGCCGGCGACACGGCGATCGCTGTTTTTACGTTGGCGCTGGCGGCCGGCGCCACTCCCGGCGAAGCCGCCGAACTGGCCAACCTCGCCAGCGGGATCGTGGTGGGCAAACTCGGCACCGCTACCGTATCCGCCGCGGAACTCGAAGCGGGCCTGGCTCGGTCATGAGCTGCGCTCCGGCGGTGTTCTTCGATCGCGACGGCACCCTGATGGAAGAGACGCATTACTGTGGCGACCCGGCGCGGGTCCGGCTTTACCCCGGCGTTTCCGAGGCGTTGCGAAAGCTGAAGGCGGCCGGCTTCCGCGCCTTCATCGTCACCAACCAGAGCGGCATCGGACGCGGCCTGATTACCGAAGAGCAATACCAGGCTGTTCAGCGGGAACTGCTGCGGCAGATCGGAGAAGGCCTGATCGACGCATCGTATTTCTGCGCCGACGTGCCGGGCATTCCGTCCACGCGGCGCAAGCCCGCGCCGGGTATGGTGCTGGAGGCCGCCGCCGAATTCGACCTGGATCTGCCACGCTCGTGGTTCGTCGGCGACAAGACCGCCGATATCGAATGCGGCCGGCGCGCCGGTGCCCGCACCATTCTGGTCGAAACGGGTTATGGCGCGGAGCAGAATTGCCAGCCGGATTACACGGCGAAGGATGTGGTGGAGGCGGTGGGGTTCATTCTGAATCCGCCATCGTGAGGAGCGCGTAAAGAGTGCGGATTGTCCAACTGGTGGAAACCCTGGAGGTCGGCGGCCTGGAACGGATGGCCGTCGATCTGGCCTTGACTCAGCGCGCCGCCGGTCACGAGGTGGCGATGTATTGCCTCTTCGGCGGCGGTCCCCTGGCGCGCGAACTGGAAAGCGCCGGCGTGCCGGTGGTCGAAATCCATAAGGAGCGGCACTCCAAGGCCGCGACCGTCGCGTTGATGGCCCGCCAGCTTCGGCGCGACCGGCCCGATGTCCTGCACGGCCACAACCCCGCGGTCCATCACTTCGCGGCGGTGGCCAAGTGGGCGGCCCGCGTGCCCGTGTGCCTCAATACCCGCCACAGCGCAACGTCATCCACGGGCATGCCCTACCAGGAGCGCTACTTCCGCTGGGTGGAGCCGCTCACCGAGCACGTAGTGTTCGATTGCCAATACGTCCGGAACCAACTGGAGCCGCGGCTGCGCTATCCCGCGGCGAAGTGTTCCGTGATTGTGAACGGTATTCGGCTCGAGCGATTCCTGGCGCATCCGGCGCAGCCCGGCGGTGCGCGGCCCCGCGTCCGGTTTGGCACGATCGGCCGGCTGGTGCCGGCGAAAGGTCACGCCGTCCTGATTGAAGCATTCGCGAAAATCGCCGCGCGCGTGCCGGAGGCGGACCTGCGGATCTTCGGGTACGGCCCGCTGGAAGGCGACCTGCGGGTGCGGATCGATCGCCTGGGGATGGCTGGACGGATCACACTGGAAGGCCGCACCGATGACGCGGCGCGCGCGTTCCAATCCCTGGATGTATTTGTTCTCTCCTCGTTGAACGAAGGCCTGCCGCTGGTGATCCTGGAGGCCATGGCCGCGGGTCTGCCGATTGTCAGCACGCGGGTCGGGGGCGTGCCGGAGATCGCGCCCGAGAGCCTGTTCCCCTGGTACTCGGAGCCGGGTAGCGCGGAGGGACTCGCAGACGCCATGCTGCGGGCCGCGCAATCGACGGAGTTGGCCGCGGCCGGACGCGAAGCGCGCCGGATCGCCGGCGCCCACTACGGCATCGAAGAGATGAGCCGCGGATATGAGACGCTGTACCGGAGGCTGCTGGGGGCGGCGGGGGAGCAGTGACAATACGGCCTTCGGACCGTGCCCTGGGCCATCACTCCGCGGCCGGCGATTCAAGACGGGCAGGTGAACCCAAAAGCAGCCGCCGCACAGTATCAATTCGTGCTGCGACTTCAGTTTCGCCGGGCAGATTCAGGTGGTATTCGCGCGCAAGCCCTTGGTTCGCCAGGTTCCCGAGAGCATAGTGGGCAACCGCCGCGTCTTTCTCGGAGCAGAGGATCAAGCCCACCGGCGGGTTCTCGTGCGAATGCGTCCAATGTTCCCGCGCGTAGTTGAGATACAGATTCATCTGGCCGGCATCGGCGTGAGTGAATTTCCCGAGTTTCAAGTCCACGATGACGAGGCATCGAAGCCGGCGGTGAAAGAAAACCAGATCAACCCGGTACCATTCGGTTCCTACGCGCAGGCGCTTTTGCCGGGCGACGAAAGTGAAATCGTTGCCCAGTTCCAGCAGGAACTGTTCGAGACTTCGGATGAGTGCGTCTTCGAGTTCCGTTTCCGAATACTCGTCCTTCAGGTTCAAGAATTCGAGGACGAATGGGTCTCTCACGTGAGCGTCGGCCGATAAGGCCTCATCCCTGGCGGGGACGGATTTTGCACGGCGGGTCCGCTGATACGCGAGACTGGCGATCTGCCGATCGAGTTGGCGAACTGACCAGCCGCCCTGCAATGCCTCGCGCTCGTAGTACTCCCGCGCCTCGGCGTCCGCGACGGAGAGCAGGCGGACATAGTGTGACCAAGGCAGCGGGAACACCGGCCACAAACCAGATTTCGCAGACAGCGTCTGCGAAATTGAAGGCGACGCGGATTCCGCGGACAGTGTCTGCGGATTCTGCCAACCGAGGTAAAACAAACGCATCTGCTCGAGGTTACGTTCGGAGAACCCGCGGCCAAGCTGGGCCGTGAGGTCTAACAGTGCCTGTCCATAGGCGGCGCGCTCCGAACCAGACTGCTCGTGTTCCTTGAGCCAGCCGCCTTAAACGATCCTCTGTCCCACCAGCCAATACGTGGATGTCAGCACGACATTGACGGATCAGACCGCGGCGAGCCGCGCGTGTTCGATCAGGCGTACAACACCGCCCAGCAATTCCCGGTAGGGACCGTACGGCGCTTTCGTCTTGCGGCGGTCTACCTTGCCGGGATGTTTCCTCGACTTCTTCACGGGCGCGGGATCCATCACCATAGCACGATGTCGAATCACGGCACGAAGCGGCGTCAGGAATGGAGGCTGTAGACACAATGTATTCCTCAATAAGCACTCCCGCACGTAGCGGTGCAGTAGATCACTTCTTCAAGAGATCAGCCTTGGACTTGCGTGCCGGCTCAATGGTCTCCGCCTCGAAAGCCGCGACGGCCCGCATTGCAAACCGTGGAACATCTGAGACGCTTCCCGCCACAACACCATGGTATAAGAGACTTCCACCTCTATCCGCCAAGTACCGCTTAATCCACCACATGCCATAGTTCGCAAGCTCAGGATAGTATCGCTCAACCTCTTCTAGACGCAGATCCGCCAGCCCGACAGAACTGCATGTGAGGATCTCCGCCGCAGTAAGGCACACTAGGCTCCAGCGATAATTAGGGGTAGACGTTCCCGTGATCACTACATCGGGACGTTTCCGAAGCTCCAGTAGCACTGCGGACTTCAAAGAATCCTGGATCGCCTCTGGGGCACTAACGTCGACCGAAACCGCATAGACTGGTGCCTTGTCCGCTGCTGGCTTCTCTACGGCTCCTTTGGGTAGCGGTGGAGCATAAACAGGCGGCGGGGGGCCGAGTTGTGTCCAAGCTCGCCCTACTAGGCAAACTACAAATAGCAACCCCAAGAGGGCGAACCTGTAGTTTGAACAGATGCCGCTCATGGTCCTTAGCGTACCACTCGTCGCTACGAAGAGAGAGGTCGTGCGCCCCACATCGACGTTCAGCGCCGCGCTTGAAGCTAGCCACGGACCTCTCTCGGGCACGCCGCCGAACTTGCTACCCGACGAAAGCGGCGCAATCGGGACGGAGTTTCAATTCCGGTTCCGGGCTGCCGGGTCGGCAAGGCAACCTCGACGGACAGCCAAACACAAGAACAGCATGCCGTCAGAGAAAACAAGGGCTCACCTTTGTGTTTTCGGCGGTGTGTTACACTCAATAAAACGGGTTTGCCTAAGGTTGTTTAAACTCTCCTCGCGCGGCAGGCAGAGGTATTCAGCAGGCTTGGTCGACCGTCGCGCGCGTAGGTGATTTTCTACAGGCGAAGGGAATCCCAGGGGATTTAATCGTGGCCACCGACGTTCAAATTTATTCCGACTGCATGGCGAGAATTCGTCATCGCGTCAATGTTGTACAGACGGTCATGTCTGGCGGAATCAAGCTGGGCCAGGCCGATCTAACCGCTGAACTGATCTTCGTTCAATTTAGAAAAGCGTTGGAAGAGATCGCATTTGCCTCGTTGTCGGCAAACAAGGAAAAATACTCCGAAGTGCATGCTAACTTCTCAAAGCATTGGCGCGCCAAGGATATGCTGGCAGTCATGGACACAGTGAATCCGAACTTTTATCCGGTACCTCTGCCCGCGCCTATAGAAACTGCGCCTGGACATCACTACTTCGGGGAGCCGTTAACCGATGACTTCTTGACGAGAGACGAATTTGTCTTTTTGTATAAGTGTTCATCTGAAGCACTCCACACCCGCAACCCTTACAGGGAGGGCGATCCCACCATCAACATCAGGTACACTGTGCAGGAATGGGTTGGGCGGTTTCGGCGGCTGTTGTCATGGCATTCCGCCACGTTATTGAATGGGGACCGGTGGATCGTCAACATTCCCTGCGATGGCCCCGTGCATGTTTACCCTGCGACACCCAAGGACTGATTCAAGTCGAAGAGAACGTCAATCTGCGAGCGCCCGGTATAATAGAGCGTCGCACGATCGACGTTAAGAAGGTCGACCACATGGTGGTGGGACGCGCACTTGTCAATTAGTTCGCGGGTGTGTGTAGTCGGGCGGCGTCGGTTTGTGCTTGCTATCGATTTGCCACACTTCCAGACTATGGGTGTCGCCGTGCGGCAATGTCTTGAAGCATTGCGAAAGGGCGGGGCGCTTTGCGGTGATTGTTTATCGCGCCGCTCCACTCCGTGAGCTCGCCAGCGCCTTCTTGAGCGCCGAGAGCGTGCCGTACGACACGCGCCGGATGGGCGACGGCAGGTATGCGTAACACAGATTCAGATACGCCAGTATGATGGCGAACGGGAAGCCGCTGTAATGGCTCCGGTGTTTGCGCACGATCTGCACCGACGCGCGCGCGTTGCTTCGCGAGGCCTGAAAAGAGCCGCTGCCCTCCCACAACGCATAGTGCGCCAGGTACGACGGGAAATTGTAGAGCTTCCCCTGCTGCGCCAGCGTCAGCCAGAAATCCCAATCGGCAAAACCGCGCACGGCGGGGTCGTACAAGGCAGGCCGGCCTTGGATCACGCGGCGAAAAACCGCCGTGGAGTTCGCAACAGGATTGGCCAGCAGCGCCCGCGAGCGGATGGCGCCATCGTCCTGGGGCTTGAGAAACGTGCCGCGCCTGCGGTTATGTTGATCGATAATCACATACCCGCCGCCGCAGGCCACATACTCCGGGTTGCGGTCCAGGAACTCGACCTGGCGCGTCAATTTTTCGGGATCGCTCCAGTAGTCGTCGTCGTCGAGAATCGCAATGTAGTCGCCGCGCGCCTTCTCCAGGCCGAAATTGGAGGCCTCGGCGATCGAGCCGACCGTACCCCTCGGGAAGTAGCGGATGCGCGGCTCGCGAGCCAGCCAGTCCTTCAGGAACGCGGCGGTTTCGGGATTGGAGCCGTCCTGCACGATGATCAGCTCCCAATCGCGGAACGACTGATCGCAGGCGCTGGCGATGGCCCGGCCGATCAACTGGGGCCGGTTATAGGTCAACATGAGGATGCTTACCCTGGGTTCAGTCATGACCAAGCACGCCGCGGCACACCTCATAGGTCTTATCGGCCACTTCTTCCCAACCCCGCCGGTAAGTGGCCGCGATCCCCTCGCTGTCCCACGCCCGTGACAGCGCCGCATCCAGGGCCTCACGCAGCTTGGCGGCATCGCGCGGCGGGACCAGAATCCCGGAGCGGCCGTCGACCAATTCCGGTATGCCGCCGACATTGGTGGCGACAATCGGCCGCCCGCACGCCAGCGCCTCGACCAGCACGTTCGGGCAGCCCTCGGAGTAACTGGGCAGGCAAAAGATATCGGCCGCGCGCATCCACTCGGCCACTTCCGCGGACTTACGCCGTCCTGGCATCAGCACGCGGTCCCGCACGCCGGCCGCGCCGGCCCGGCTGGTCACGATGTCGGCGTATGCGCCGTTCCCGATGATCGCGAGGCGCGCCCGGGGCCGGGTGGCGGCCAGTTCGATAAAGGCGGCGATCAGCTCTCCCATGCCCTTGGACTCGATCACGTTGCCGGCATACAGGATCAGCTCGTCTGTGCCCTCGCAGCCGGCCTTGCGGCGCGCCTCGCCGCGATCGCCGGGGTGGAAAATGGAGCCGTCCGAGCCGTTCAGGATGGTGTGGATCTTGATCCCGGGCACTCCCATCGCGATGGCCCTCTGCCGCAGCTCCTCGCTTACCGTGATCACTCTGGCGGCGTCCAGCATGGTCTTGCGCACGAAATGCCGCGTGAACGGATCGTTGCGGCGGCGGATATCGGAGCCGATCGCGCCCACGATCACGGGGACTCCCAGAGTGCGGCCCACGCGAACCGCGCTGTAACCTTCGGGATAAAGCCAGTAGTTCAGGATGATATCCGGCCGAGCCGAACGCACATAGGGCAAAAGAAAGTGCGCGCAGGTAAGACCGTTCAGCGGACGAGTAATAAAAGGAATGGCTGGATACTGAAAGTAAGTGGTGCTGAGTTCCGAAGGTTTGTAACTGAGATCCGGCGGGTCCTTAGTTGGATCCGGAGTCAGCCATTTCGGGTAAGCAGTTATGGGACAGATGACCTGGATCTCGGCGCGGTGTTTCAGAAAACGCAGTGTATGAAAGGCGGAGTGGCCCTTGTGCGATGTGGCCGATACCGGAAAATAGGGCGTGACTACGGCGATTCTCATGCGAGGCGGCGTCCATGCACCTTACAGGTTACTACGTGGCAGCCTCCGTCACTGCCTGGCGCATCTCCCAGGTGGAGACATAATGCAATTGGTGCCCCTGCCTGAGGCACTCCATGGAAAGCAGCTCGAACAACCGGTCGAGGCCGCCGTGGAGCAGCAGGGCCTCGGCGTTCTTCTCGTACGCGCCGTGGGTGTGGAGCTTGATGAAGACGTGGCCGCCGATGCGCGGCGCCAGTTCCAGCCAGCGGCGCACCCGGTAGGCGGTCGGGAGATCGTATTGCGCGAGCTCGCCGTTCTCCATCCGGGGGATGAGTCGTTCGGTCCAGCGGATGCCCAGGGGGCCGGGAATCATGAGAAGGTCGCCGGCGCCCGGCTGCCCGGGCTCGACGGGGGTTCCGCGATCGTAGGACTTGGGCCGCAAGGGATCGTCGGTCACCCAATAGATCGTGTTCACGATACGGGATTGAGTAGGCGAGTTGCCGGACGGCATGGTGAAATCGGCGTAGCAGCCCAGGTCGCGCAACAGCGTAATTTCGTTGTTCAAACCACACCAGGCGCCGTCGGGGAGGGAGTTGTCGAGAGCCCAATTGCCGTGGATAAAGCCGAAGACCGTCCGGCCACCGTGCTTTCGCAGCAGCCCGTGGCGGTTAGCCAGCGTCTCGATGAAACCGCTCATCCGGTCGACGAAGTTGCGCTCGCCTTCGCCGTTGTGGTGAATGTGTATGTCGACGTCCGCGATGGACTCGCGCCGCAATTCAGCGAGAACCTCCAGGAACTCGGGGCGGTATTCTTCCTGCGGATAATAGAACGTGTACTGGGGCGGGCGGCCGGCGCTATCGTGGTGGCGCCGGGCGATAAGCGGCCAGTGTTTGCTCCAGAGGGCCACGCGCTCCCGCGCGATATCGTCGGAGGCCTTGCCCCGGTAGGGTTCCCAATGATCGGCGATCGCCACCCAGACATGGCCCGGACGCGGGGCCGCGCGGTTTTTCAACCGGCTGCGCACATATCCGGGAAGCCAGATCTCGGCGTGGCGGGGAAGAGAGAACGCCTTACCGTTCCTCATTCGCTTCCAGCCGGTCAAACTTGAAGCCGCGAGGCAAGGGGCGCCGCATCCGCGTTCATCGGCGTTGATCTGCGGCTCCAAATCGTTTTTCCAGACTCTTTCATCATCCCCCTACAGCGTGAAGCCGCTCCGCGCGGCATCGTCGGCGAACATCTGCACGGTCTCCAGCGAGTACTGGGTCAGGTCCTTGCCCACCAGCGCCAGTTTCTTGAGGACGTCCGTGGTCGCGGTGATGATGTGGCAGCCGATGGCGTCGGCCTGGAAGACGTTGAGCAGCTCGCGCGGGCTGGCCCAGATCAGCTCGATCTGCGGGTGCGCGCGGAGCAGGCGGACCGCGTGATCCATGATCGGTATCGGATCCACGCCGGTGTCGGCGATGCGTCCGGCGAACACGCTGACGTTGGACGGCGCACCGTCCGCCAACGCGTCCACTACCCGGCAGACCTGTTCGGAGGTGAGGATCGCGGTGACGTTCAGCTGGATGCCGTCGTGCGAGAGCTTGTGGATCAGCGCGCAGGCCGATTCCCGCTTCGTATTGGTGACCGGAATCTTGACGTACACGTTGGGGCCCCAGGCTTTGATGAGGCGGGCCTGCCGCTCCATCTCATCGAATTCGTCGGCGAAGACTTCGAAGGAGATGGGACGGTCGGTAATGGTGGCCAGGATGTCGCGGGCGAACGCCTCGTAGCCGGTGATGTTGGCCTTGCGCATCAGCGTCGGGTTGGTGGTGAAACCGCGGATGACGGGGTTGGCGTAAAGCTCCAGCATGCTTTTCTTTTCCGCCCCATCGGCAAAAAGTTTTACGGTCAATTCCGACACTCGTTTCAAACCGGTTCCTCCTGATCCAGGCGGGGCGCCAGGATGGCCAACCCCACTTCTCGCAGTATGTTAGCGTCGCATAGGCGCGCGGCCATTGTCTATCCTGCCAATCGGCCGCCGGGTACTATTCGTGACTCCGGGACGGTAATGGATTTGCCTGGGCCGGGAACGTAATGGCCAGGCCTTCCTGGATGCTGTACCGGGGCTTCCAGCCGAGCTTGGTATGGGCGGCGGTCGAGTCGCAGGGCCACAGCGGCGTGATGGACCGCACGCGGTACGGGGTCAGCGGCACGGAGCGTTTCAGGATTTTGCCCAGCAACTGGACGCCCCAGCCGGCGATCTTCAAAAACCACGCTGGGACGTAAGATGCGCGCACCGGGCGCCCGGAGCGGCGCACCCACTCTACGTAGTCCTTCTGGCGGATGCCGTCGGGATCGACCAACTGAAAAATGGAGCCGTTCGGCACGTCCGCCTGCGCGGCGAGCAGCAGGGCATCCACCACGTTCTCGACGAAAACAAACGGCACGTAGTGTTTGCCCGATCCCACCACCAGCCAGCGGCCGGCGATGCCGATGGTGCCCGAAGGCGGCACCTTCTCGGCGCCCGGCCCGTAGATCTGGCCGGGGCGCAAAACCACCACCTGGATGCGATTGCGGGCGGCGGCCTCCAGAACCATTTTCTCGGCCTCGAGCTTGGTCTGGGTGTAGAGCCCGCGCTGATCGGCGTGCGGTTCGTAAGGGGAGGCTTCGTTGACGGGGGTGCCCGGCTGGTGGCCGGCGTGATCGAGGACGCTCATCGAGCTGACATACACGAGCCAGCGCACGCCATGGCGCTCGCAGGCTTCGATGATGTTGCGGGTGCCCCAGATGGTGCCGGCGGAGAATTCGAAATTGCCGCCCTTCATGGCCGCGCCCAAGTGGTAGACCACCTCGACGCCCTCGACGGCGTGGTCCACGGCCGCGGGGTTGCCGAGATCGCCGTACACCCGGTGGATGTCATCGCCCGGAGGAGTCTGCGGAGGGCGGCGCAGGAGCAGGCGCAGCGGCTCTCCGGACTGGCGGAGGCGCGAGACGAGCGCGCGTCCCACGAAGCCGTTGGCGCCGGTGACCAGGATGCGCGGCTGGCGCGCGGGCGGAGACTCGGCGAGGTACGCCAGCTTGGCGGCATCGGCGCGCGCGGAGACTGCCTCGAGGAGCGAGATGACGCGCCGGCCCTCTTCGGCGGGGACCGGCGGCGCTTCGCCCTTGTGCAGCGCCTCGTGGAACTTCACCACCGAAACGTGGATTCCCGGAGAGGGAAGCAGGCGGCGGGTGGCGAAACGGATGGTGTTCACCGTGACCTTCCACAGCATGCCCAGCGAATTCAGGCCCGCTCCCAGGATGCGCTGAACGGGCTTGGGCGCCGGGTACGTTTTGCGGACCGTGATGGTTTGCAGGTAGCAATCGATCAGCATCACGCCGCGCGTGCCGTGCACGATGACTTCGTTCTGGATGGGCCGTACGTTCCAGGAAATGTACATCTGGCCGGCGCCTTTTTCGCATTCCACCAGGGCGCGCCATTCGTCGAAGACCAGGTTCGGATCGCCCTTGCCGCCGGCATAGTAGCGGATATCGGCGTGGCGGATGGGGCCGAGAAATGCCTCCAGCAGATACAGCCCATGCACCCCCAAATCCTGAAATGGGTAGGAGCCGTTGCGAAACCAGGGCGGCATCGAGGGGCCGCCCGAGTAGGCAGCATAGTCGGAGCTGCGAAAGAAATCAGCGCCGGTGATTTCGCCGCAGGCGCCTTTTCGAAGCAGGGCGAGCGCCTGAAGCACGATGGGATCCATGCGCGCGGAGTGGTTGATGGAGAGGACCAGGCCTTTGGCGCGGGCGCGCTCGATCATGCGGTCGCAATCGGCCACGGTCTCCGCCATGGGTTTTTCGACGAAGACGTGGCAGCCCATGTCCAGAGCCTCCAGGACCAGGGGGGCGTGAGTGGCCGGCGGAGTCAGCACGTGAATCACGTTCGGCTGGGCCTCGGCCATGGCCTGGAGCGACCGATAAACGCGGGGGATGCCGAACTGCGCGGCCAGGATCTTCGCCCGGCCCTCGTCGGGATCGGCGACGCCGACGATTTCGACGAAAGGCAGACTGCGGAGAGCGCGGGCGTGATAGGCGCTGACGTAGCCGGCTCCCACCAGCCCGACGCGCACGGGATTGCTAGAGCTGTTCAAGAATCCACTCCACGGCTTCGCTCAGCGAGCCAACGCGGGCGTCCGGAGAGTCCGGGCTGCGCTCGCGGTAGCCTCTATCGATCCATATCGTCCGGCAGCCGGCATTTCTTCCGGCCTCGATATCGCGCCAGCGGTCGCCCACCACGAAACTGCGGGCGGGATCCGCGCCATGCCGCGCGGCGCCTTCCAGAATCAGCCCGGGTTTCGGTTTGCGGCAGGCGCAGCGGTCCCCGTCGTCGTGCGCGCAGGTGAGGAAATCGTCGAGCGGCAGTGCGCGCCGCAGGCGGTCGTGGATGGCCTCGACGGCCGCGATGTCCTGCGTTCCGCGAGCCACGTCGGGCTGGTTGGTGATTACGATCAGCGGCAGGCCGAGGGCCTTCAGCCGCGAGAGCGCTGCCGCGGCATCCGGGACGATCTTCACGTCGGCGGCGGAGGCGGGCGGATACGGCTTGCCGCCGCGTACCACGGCTTCGTTCAGCACGCCGTCGCGGTCGAGAAACACGGCGCGCCCGCTCAACGAACCGATTCCCATTTTGTCTCCGCCTGCTTGACGTCGGGGTGCGAGACCAGCAGGTGCCAGACCACGGCCTGAAAAGCTTCGGCGTGCGGGGTGGTATGGACCGCGTTGACCGTGGGCACGATCACGCAGGCGTCGGCGGCCTGCGCGGTGAAGCCGCCGTCGCGGCCCACGATGCCCAGGATGGTGGAGCCCAGTCCCTTGGCGTATTGCAGCGCCTTGACCAGGTTGGGGCTGACATTCTTTTCCAGGTTGCCGCCGCCCACGGAGAAGACCAGCAAGGTGTCGTCGCGCCGCAAGCGGCTGCCGCGCAGCCAGCTCTCGAACACGGTGGCCCAGCCCTCGTCGTTGGTGCGGGCGGTCAGCTCGGAGACGTTGTCGGTGGGCGCATACGCTTCCATTCCGGCGATCTTGCGGAAGTCGTTCACCGCGTGCGATGCGTTGGCCGCGCTCCCGCCGACGCCCAGAATGAACAGCCGGCCGCCGCGCGAGCGGGTTTCGGCCAGCAGCGTGGCCATGCGCTCGATCTGTTCCAGGTCCAGCCGGTCGATGATCTCTTTGGCCTCGGTAAGAAACTGCAGTGAAAAACTCATGTGGCAGCCGCCTTGTTTGCCAGGTATTCGGAAAGCTCCTGAATGCCCGCAAACGATCCAGTTTCGTAAAATCGCTCGCCGACTTCAAATCCCGCCAGCTCCTGCCGGGCCAGAAGCACCTGGTACAGGTCCGCGAGATCGTGCGCGCCGGTTTCGGGGATGCCGTCGAAAGCCGCGCGGTGAAAGGCGCCGAGGCCGTAATCGATGTGATGCATCTCGGGCGTGCGGAGCTTCTTGCTGTAGTCGAGAATCCGCCCCTGCGAAAAGTGGACGTTGCTGGTGTCCCACTGATTGCGGTTGGGGTACACGGTCATCAGGGCCGGTTTGCCGCTTTCTTCGAAGGCCCGCTGGACGGCGCCGTAATCGCAGGGCAGGTAGGAATCGCCGTAGAGCACGAAGAACTTCTCGCCGAGCAGCGGCCGGGCCTGCGCTAGGGCGCCCGCGGTGCCGCGCAGTTGGGGGCCGTCGGGGGAGTAGGTCAACTGCACGCCGAAGCGGCTGCCGTCGCCTGCGTACGCTTCGATCATATCGGCGCGATATCCAACGCACATGGTAACGCGTCGAATGCCGCTCGACGCGAGCAGGCGCAACTGGTGCGCGAGGAAGGGCTCGCCGTTGATTTCGACGAGCGCCTTGGGAATCTTCTCGGTGACCGGCCGCAAGCGCGTGGCGAGGCCTCCGGCAAGAATGGCGACACGGAGCATCAAATTCTATGATGGCATTGGCGGATGGGGAAGCGTACCGTTTTGTGTGGGTGTCAAGTGCGCAGAAACGGTTCTAATAATAATTGGGGAGCTAAAGTTGCGGTTGTTGTACCTGGGGGAGAACCATGGTGAATTGGCGTCGGCCCGGCCCCCCGGGTTCCCCGCTGCAGAAGCAGCAATTTGAGGGGGGCATCAATTCGGAATTTCGTTCCCCGGCAAACATCCGTTTTCCACTTTCACAACGACGTAGCGGCAGGCCAAGACTTCCGCCCAGCGCGGCTCTTCTGGGCAGTAGAATATATTCTCTAGCGCGACGCGTCGATTCTTGACCGACCATCTTTGAGGCCCTGCCCAACTCACCAAGACACCGCTCCAAGGGGGTTGTCTGGCTCAAGGCTCGCAGGGCCCCGACTCCCGCATCTGGTAGAGGGCCTTGACCTCTTGCGTGGTCAGGCGGCGATTGTAGAATGCAAGTTCATCGAGCCAACCGTGAAAGGCTGGATGGCCTGGACTGCGCGCTCCGAGAAACACCGGGAACAAAGGAGAGTCGGGCTGTGGGACCTTAAGTTGTGGGTGCGGTTTACCCTTGTCCTCAGGTTCTCCGTTGACATAGAGTACGAGATCGTCGTCTGACCACGTGACGGTGAGGTGATACCAAGTGTTCGGTGTGACCGATGTTCTACTGCGCAATGCCCTCCCGTCGGGCCACGTTTGGAAAAGGAGGTGGCTGTCCGGCGATGTCAGCAGGCGGACCCCGTTGAGAGGATCGCTGTGGGTCCAGTCTACTAGAACCATCTCGTCTTCCAGGCTGGCGAACTTGACATAGAAGGCGAATGAAATATCGTGTTGGCCGAACACCAGGGGGTGAGTCGAGGGTATTGAGAGAAAACCGCTGCCGTCCAGAAAGAACCCCTGCCCAACCCTTCCCGGCAGGAATCGAACTCCACCATGGGATTTCAGATCGGCATTGCCGGCAGCATCTTCGAAACTGCCGTCTGCTGGATAGAGCAATGATAGTCCCGGCGGGAGTTGGGAACATCTGGCGTTCTCCGATTCCAAGACCAAGATACGGTTCCTATCGGTGCCCAGATACAACCGCCGGCTATCTGGGGAAAAGGCAACGGCGATTGCCATGTCCGGGCTCAGATCCAATTTCTCCAACAAGGTGTACTTACGTGCATCGACCACCGAAACTAATCCCCCGAGTAGCACGAATCGGGAGTTGTCCAGAAAGCGCACACCGTAACGACTGTCAAATGGGTAGTTAAGTGTCTTGAGAATACTGCGATCCGATGCGCGGAGCAGGTGGAGCACCCGACTGGGGACCGATTCACAGCCGGTGTGATCGTAGTGCGGGCTGAAGCAGGCGTCCTCGCCGTCCAACATAACGAACTTGCCGTCCGGAGAGGACGATGGTTTCCCGCCAACAATCGGGGGGCCGCTGACAATCCCCAGGCTGGTCTCCCGCCTTGCGTCAAAGATCTCGACCGAGTCGTGTCCCGGTCGGCCCATGGGGCCGGAGCACTGATAAGCGACGTAGAGGCGACTCCCCTGAGGGTCCAGTTCGACGTACTGCGGGCAAACCCGATCGGAGATCTGCACGACTTCTCCGGATCCGACAGAAAGGCGCTTGAGGCCGGATTGGCCCATGGCGAGAAACAGCCTCTTGCCGTCCGGCGTTAGGGCCATGTCCCAGACACGCCCGCCTGTTTGGAGGGCACGGGGTAGGACGCGTTCTCTGGCCACGTCGACGACCATAATGCCGTCAACCACAGATGCGATGTAGACGATAGACCCGTCTGGCGAAACAGCAAGGGGGCCGCCACCTTGGGGGAGGCGGATCATCCTGACGGCACCATCCCTCGCACCGACGATGGAAAGTGTAGTCGTGTAAGCGGAGGACGCGAAGACCCGGTCACCCCGCGGAGAGACGGTAAGGAAATCCGGCCGGTGGCTGAGTGAGATGGGGACGGACGTGCCGCCCTCGGAGGTGGACCGGGCAAGGAGTCGTCCCACCGGGCCTGGCTGCGTCGTGTGGGGTCCAAAGATGCGAGCAATAATGACGCCGAGGGTGATGGTTGGTATTAACACGAGCGCGCTGACGAGAATCCGTCGCGGGCGCGGCCTTGGCTGGCGGTCAGCCGGCACAACATCGGTGGAGGCATCGCTAGGTTGGGCGTCGCCACTTGGGGGACGGATTGAGGGTTCCCGGCCGGAATGCCCGGGTCCGACCGTGCCCGGCTCGATTGAAGGGACTGTGCGAGTCACCACTTCGGCCGCCAACCGATACCCGCCCGAGAGGTTCACGATCAAGCGTGGTGGGCGACCGGTGTCCCCGAGCTTTCGGCGCAGGGATAGCACAACCTGGCGCAAACTATCTTTGCTGGCTCCTCCCAGGAGTTCATCGTTGGCTACTTGTGTCCCAGGGGCTAGTACCAGGACCAATAGGACGTCGAACTCTTTGGGGGTGAGGTGAATACTCACGCCCGCCCGCCGCAAGCGGCGCGGGCAGACGAACAACCAACTAACTGAACGCTCACATAAAATCCTTGACCCCCCTGCCTTCCGCAGGGTGCGTTCGACGGAGTCGAGGCGAAAATCCGCGAACTCGTAAATCTCCCGTGGCATCCACAGCCCCTAACCTCACAGATTCTCACACATTCTAACGAAATTTGTCTCGCCCCCGCCGCAAAAACCCTTCATAGTCTTGTCAGGCAAGGCAATCCGTGACGATCGCCGAATCGTTGGCCGGGATTTGTTCCCCATGCGGACTTTGCGTTGCCGCCATTGCCTAGAGTGAAAGGAACCGCTTCCATGAGATGCGACCTCTTATTTCAGCGGAAACGTTGGGGCACCCCCGCCGTCTTCCATGACCACCGCCATGAACCTACGCGAGTTGCGTCGCGTCGTCAGTGCAACCTTGCCTTGGTGCTGCTGGGGATGAGTCTTGGCTGCTTCGGTCCTCTGAACGCTGCGGTCTACAATCCCGGCCTGTTTAGTACCGGCGTTGACAATCAGGGTAATCTCCTGCCTCTGGGTAGCATCGACCCACACTACACGCTGATTCAGAACCCGGACCCCCTATTCCCTGGGCCATCCGCATCTGTATTCTCTGGCAATGGCACAGGTGGCTTAGGCCCAAATTCCGAGTGGATTGGCCCCGTATGTAACCCCACCTGTCTGGAGGCGACCTACATCTACCGAACGACCTTTGATTTGACAGGGATTGACCCGAGCGCAGTTGTCATTGCGGGAAAATGGGCGACCGACAATTTTGGTCTGGACATCCTCATAAACGGTAGCAGCACTGGCTTCACCGCCCCCGATGACCGGTTCGCCGGGGGTTCGTTTACTATCAGCGGGGGATTTGTTGGCGGCATCAATACCTTGGACTTTGTCGTCCTTAACGGCACGATTGGAACCAGGAACCCCACTGCGCTACGAGTTGACCTCAGTAGCACTACTCCGGAACCGGGCACCTTGTCGTTACTTGTGATCGCGGGTTGTTTCCTCTTCCTGCGTAGATTCGGAAAGGCCCTGCAGTTTTTGGCACGGCCAAGGAAAGGCAACTAAATCGCCCAGAGGCGGGTCGCTCTCTCGGTGGTATATCGCCGGGCGCTGATGTGGCGGTAGCCAAAGGAGTTCTGGGTGAACAGGGAGGCTGTCTGGTTTTCACTGTAATGAGCGGTAAACGAAAAACCCAAGCGTCGGCAAGGGGCCGGTTTCTGCCTCAGTGTTCCCAGGTGAGGTTCGGGCATGAAAGCCGTCACGCCCTCGTCAAGCCCGGTTGCTGCCAGCCGCGTCGCTCAGCGCAAGATCAAGACTGGTGATGCTTGATGTTCTACCATAGACGTATGCGGACGACCTTGGACCTTGACGACGACATCGTGAGCGTGGCCAGGCAACTGGCGCGGCAACGCCGCGTGACGATGGGCCAAGTGATTTCCGATCTGGCGCGGCAGTCCCTGGACTCGAAGTCCCGGGCGAAAGACCCGCAACGGCGCGCTTCTGTTCACTCCGAAACCGGGGGCCAGAAAGCCGGGGCTCTCCCTGGTCAACGAACTTCGCGACCGCCCATGACTGTGGGATGTCAACGTGCCCGTCGCCCTGTTCGATCCCGCTCATGTGAACCACGACGAGGCGCACCGATGGTTTTCGCGAAACCGGAAAAACGGCTGGACCACTTGCCCGCTCACCGAGAAAGGTTGTGTCCGCGTCTTGAGGAAGCCGGCCTATCCCACGGTTGAGGCGACTCCCGCCGAAGTAATGTCCCGGTTGCGCCTCCTGTGCTCCGCCGGCGATCACCATTTCTGGGATGACTCGGTATCCCTGTTGGACGAGAGCCGTTCCGGGCGCGGATGGTCGGCGGCCACCAGAAGATCACGGACATCTACCTCCTGGGCCTCGCGGTCCGGCGGCAGGGCAGGCTCGCAACTTTTGACCGCTCCATTCCGCTGAGGCCGTAGCAGGCGCCGAGCCTGATCATTTGGACATTGGGAATGGCGTCCGCTTGAGGGCCTCGCGAACGAGCCCTATGACTGCACGATGACCTGGCTCCCGCCGAAATCGAAGCGGAAGCGGACTTCCCGCAAACCGGCGCCCGTCATGACGTGGCGCAGGCGCGTCTTGTCTTCGGTGTAGAACATGAGGAAGCCGCCGCCCCCCGCGCCGATCAGCTTGCCGCCCAGCGCGCCATTGGCGCGGCCCAGTTCGTAGAACGAATCGATCTGCTGATTGCTCATGCCGTGGGTGCGCCGCTTTTTGTGCTCCCAATGTTCGTGCATGAGCGCGGCGAAGGCCCGCAGGTCGCCGCGCTCCATGGCGGCCTTGCTGTCGAAGGCGATGCGCTTGATGAAATGCAGGTTGTCGAGCATGGCGGAGTCTTTCTCCCGGCTGCGCGAGTCCTGGTGTTTGAGGATGTCGGAGGCGTTGCGGGTATAGCCGGTGAAGAACAGGATCAGGTTGTCTTCCAGCGTGTTCAGGGTTTCGGGGGACAGGCGCAGCGGCTCGATATCCACCCGGCCGTCGGGCTGGAACGTAAAGCAGGTGAGGCCGCCGACGGCGGAGATGTACTGGTCCTGCTTGCCGATGGGCTCGCCCAGCAGGTCGAGCTCGATGTGGCAGGCCTGCTCGGCCAGGTCGCGGGCGGGCAGGAAATTTTTCTTGAGGCAGTGCAGCGCGCGCAGCAGCGCCGTGGTGAAGCTGCCCGAGGAGCCCAGCCCGGTTCCGGCTGGGATGTCGGACATGCTGGTGATTTCCAGGTGCGGGTGGCCGTCGATGCCGACCAGCTTGAGCGCCTCGCGAACAATGGGGTGCTTGATCTTGTCAGGCGACAGCTCGGTTTCCATCTTGGAATACTTCAAGATGATTCCCTCGACAAAGCTCTCGTGCAGGGTAATGTAGACGTACTTGTTGATCGCCGCGGAAATCACGAAACCGGTGTGTTCGCGGTAGTAGGAGGGCAGGTCGGTCCCGCCACCGCCGAGAGAGATCCGCAACGGGCTGCCGGTGATGATCACGAATGGGCTCCGATGCGCCATTGTAGCGGAGTGCGTGCCGGTGGCTACAACAAGGCGCGCGGGTGCTATTCTGTGGCCTTGGGCCGCGAGACTTCGATCCGGGTTGAGGAGTACCTGAACACGTCGTACTCTCCCGACAGGGAGTATCGCGATGGCGTGCTCGTGGATCGAAACGTCGGAGAAAATGCACATGCGCTATTGCAGGCGCTTCTGGCCGGATATCTGACACGGCGCCGAAAGCAGTGGAAGATCCAGGCGTATACCGAATTCCGGATCAGGGCCCGCGAGGGGTGGTATCCAATTCCGGATGTTTGCGTGTACTCGCTGCCCGCTCCGGAAGAGCGCTATCCGTCGCGGCCGCCCCTGTTGTGGATCGAGATCCTTTCGCAAGACGACCGGATGATCGATGTCTGGGACAAGGCAACCGAGCTGGTGAAATGCGGCGTGCCTTACGTTTGGATCATCGATCCGAACACGCTGGAAAGCGAGCTGCGGACATCGGCGGGCGTCATGCCGATTCAGGAGAAGACACTCCGCCTTCCGAACTCGCCCATCGCGATCCCGCTGCCAGAGGTTGTCGAGGAGTAGCGCGCTCAGCGCGGGAACCTTCCTGTTACCCTATCGGCTTGGGAGAAGGAATGGCCGCAGGGAAACAGGTGCCGCTGCTGGATTTGCGGGCGCAGCACGGGCACATTCGGGAAGAAGTGCTGGCGGAGGTCATCCGCGTCATCGACTCGCAAAAGTTCATCATGGGGGAGGAGGTCGAGAAACTGGAGCGGGAGATTGCGGCTTACTCCAACGTGAAATTCGGGGTGGGCTGCGCTTCCGGCACCGACGCGCTGTACCTGGCGCTGCTGGCAGCGGGGATTTCGCACGGCGATGAGGTGCTGACCGTACCGTTCACGTTTTTCGCCACCGCGGGCGCGATCGATCGCGCGGGCGCCGTGCCGGTGTTCGTCGATGTGGAAGAGGCCACCTTCAACATGGACATGAATCGCCTGGCGGACGCGTTGGCGGCGCATCCGAAGGCCAAGGCGATTATTCCGGTGCACCTGTTCGGCGGGTGCGCGGACATGGGTCCGCTGCGCGCGATGTCGCGGGAGCGGGGCATCCTGGTGATCGAGGACGCGGCGCAATCGATCGGGTCGGAATACAACGGACAGCGCGCGGGAAGCATGGGAGAGATCGGGTGCTTCAGCTTCTATCCGAGCAAGAACCTCGGCGGTTACGGGGATGGCGGCATGCTCACCACCAACGATGCCGCGCTGAGGGAGCGGCTGGCAGCGCTGCGCGAGCACGGCGGCAGGCGCAAGTATTACCACGAGTGGGTCGGCATCAACTCCCACCTGGACGCTTTGCAGGCGGCCGTGCTGCGCGTGAAACTGCGCCACCTGGATGATTGGACGCGGGGCAGGCAGGAGAATGCGGCGCTGTATTCGAGGCTGCTGGGCGAACTGGATGTGCCGGTGAAAACGCCCCGGCCGGCGCCGTATCAGACACGGCATATCTACAACCAGTTCTCGATTCTCTGCCCGGAACGGGACCGGTTGCGGTCCTGGCTCAAGGAGAACGGCATCGGCTCGGAGATCTATTATCCGCTGCCGCTGCACTTGCAGGAGTGTTTCGAGTACCTGGGCTATCGGGCGGGCGATTTCCCGGTCAGCGAAAGGCTGGCGCGGGAGGCCCTGGCACTGCCTGTTTATCCCGAGTTGTCGAGGGACGACATCGAGTATGTTTGCCGCACGGTGAAGGCTTTCTACGAAGGCACAATACAACCGAAATGATTCCAACCCGATCTTTTGTGACCGGCGCCGCCGGTTTTATTGGCAGCAACCTGGTGGACCGCCTCCTGGCGGCGGGGCACCAGGTGGTGGGGTATGACAATTTTTCGACGGGCCAGGAGCAGTTTCTGGAATCGGCGCTCGGGCATCCGGGTTTCCGTCTGGTGCGGGGCGACCTGCTCGACCTGGAGACGCTGCGGGGCGCGATGGAGGGCTGCGAGACGGTTTTTCATCTCGCCGCCAATGCGGATGTCCGGTTTGGAGCCGATCACCCCCGGCGCGATCTGGACCAGAACGCCATCGCCACATGGAATGTGCTGGAAGCCATGCGGCGGAACGGCATCGGGCGGATGGCCTTCGCCTCCACCGGCTCTGTTTACGGCGAAGCACAAGTGATTCCGACGCCCGAAGACTGCCCGTTCCCGATTCAAACCTCTCTCTACGGGGCGTCCAAACTGGCCGCCGAAGGCTGGATCGCCGCCTATTGCGAAACTTTCGGGATGCGGGCGTGCATTTTTCGTTTCGTCTCCATTCTGGGGGAGCGGTACTCTCACGGACACGTCTTCGATTTTTACAAGCAACTGCTGGAGCACCCGGATGACCTGCGGGTGCTGGGAGACGGGCGGCAGAGGAAGTCGTATCTGTACGTGCAGGACTGCATCGACGCCATCCTGAAAGCCATCGAGGAGGCGCGCGAGAAAATCACCGTGCTGAACCTCGGCACCGCCGAATATTGCCAGGTGACGGATTCGATCGGCTGGATATGCGGGCGCCTGGGGCTGACGCCGCGGCTGGAATTTACCGGCGGCGACCGGGGTTGGATCGGGGACAACCCGTTTATTTTTCTGGAGTGCTCGCGGATGCGGGCGCTGGGCTGGGAGCCGCGCCTCAGCATCCGCGAGTCGGTGATCAAGACGATCGAATACCTGATGCAAAATCAGTGGCTCCTGAAGAGCCGCGAGTAGCAAGGGGCGGAGACCGTATGCATGCTTACGGCCGGTTTCGCGCAAGCCGTTTGTTTGCAGCAACGATGCCGTGAAAAACCGTATGCATGCATACGGTTTGTTAGCGTGCAAGCATGGGCCACACGGAGCTTGCCGCGACCACCTGGGAAGACGCGTCCAGGAACACCCGCTTCAGATAAAGAACAGTTCCGGACGGCGCCGGCACATTGATCCGGCATCCGGTGGCGCACGGGGAACTGATCGAACTGCCCAGTTGCGGCGATGCGCCGTACTGCAATTGAACCGTTGCCACGTTCCTGCCGGGCGGCGTGAAGATCGAGACAGGAACCGACAGTGACGACGGCGTCATCGAAGGCGAGGTAGTGAACTGTGCGGCGCCCTGCGACGCGCCGCAAACCGCCCGCAGATAATACAGCGTGCCCGCCAGCAACGGAGTCGAGCCGCCGGCCACGTACGGCCGGATTGCCGCGCCGCCCAGGTCGGTGTAGCTCTCCGTGACGACACTGAAATCCGGATGCGTGCTGAGGGTGATCGCGCAACTCTGGAGCGCATCCATTCCGGACTGTCCGTATAACAGCAGCGCCTGAGTGGCTGTCGCTCCGCTTACCGTGACAACGAGCGGAGTGGCCGGCGTCAAAACATTCAGAGCCAGCGCGCCGCTGGCGTAAGAAGACGGCACGGAGGAATCCTGGACCTGAACCGTGAGATTGTAGTCGCCGGCGGTTGTTGGTATCCCGGAGAGGATTCCGGCCGCGCTGAAGCTCATCCCCGGCGGCACCACGCCGCCGGTAACCGACCAGGAGTAAGGAGTGGTTCCTCCCGAAGCCGTGCAGGTTGCCGTGTAGGCTGTTCCCGCCGTGGCAGTTCCGCTCGGCGGCGAGCACAGGAGCGTCAACCGCGGGGCCGTGCCGTGAATGGATATGGATAACGCCCCGGATGCCGCTTCGAAGTACAGCGAGTTGTCCTGAGCGGCCACTGTCGCGGCATTGAGCACCGGGGCGCCCCCGACCGATACGTCGTAGGTGTACTGGTCATCCAAACCGGCGATCAGGTGCTGTGCCGTGCCGGCCGGGAAGGTTGTATTGGCGAAGAAGGAAGTCTGCAACGCGCCCCCGCGAGCAAACGCGGCAACCTTATCCGTGGTTTGGGCCACGAGCCAATTGCTCCCCGCGCTCAAGCTGGTCACGTTGAGCGCGGCATCCGGCTGGGTGGCAATCTTGTGAATCGTCAGGTAGTCCGTTCGGGCCGCTGTCCCGCCGCACACGCTGCCGGCGCAAACGGAAACCCGGTAGGCGTGGCCCTGGCTCCCGGTGAAGGTCGTGCCGTCCCAACGCAAGGTAACGGGCGCGTCGGACGGCGCCACGAATTTAGAGATCAAATTGTAGACCCGGGCGGGATTGGCGTCCGCCGCCTGGCCGGATTCCTGTTCCAGAACCACGCGATTGGTATTCAGCGAGGCGCATCCGCCAGAACCGGGACACGACGTGTCACCTTCCTGGTATGCGGGGCCACCCACATCCATACCGGCTTCCAGGTTTTGCTGATAGAACACCGATGTACGAATCTGGGGCGCATTCGGGACATTGGAAGCATCGATGTCCCAACGCTCGACGACAATCTCCTCCGTCCCGGGCTTCTTGAAATGGGCGACCTCGCGCATGACGCGGTTGTAGCGGCTCCAGTAAGCGTCGGTCATGTTCGACCGGGCATAGGCGTAGCGGGAGAGAGCGTCTCCATACCGCGGATCGGAGTTCCCGGCCCCCGCCCAGCGGTCGATATAGGCCAAGGTGGGCACGTAGGTGCCTCCGTCGCCGTTGTGCAGGGTATCCTTGGCATTGAATTCGGGAGCGTCGCAGATCTCGTTTTCTGGCAAGCCGTACGAAGCGCCCGGGCCGCCGCCGGGGCCAGTGCCAGGAACATAATCGCAATTCAACAGATGGCCGACTTTGTAAATGCGAAGCGAGTATTCTCCGTTGTCATCGTAACTGTCGTGCATCCAGGACCGGGACTCCATGAATACCTGCGTGGCGCTCTTGTCCCATCCCGATTGCGAGATGAAGGTGTCACCCTGGTAATGCGGCCAGGACGTCGTACCCGTAAGAGAGAACACGGTGGGCCTCGATGTGCCGGTAAAGGCCCGCTGTGTGGGTTGGCTCGTGTAGGCGCTACCAGATATTCTGAGATCGAGAAAGAGCGTCGTAAAACTGGCAATATCGTATATGGAATCGGTCGGAGTCCACCCTTTTACGTAACTCAGCCAACTCCGCGCATAGTTTGTGGCCTGACTCATCGGCTGGTAATACAACGAAATCTCATCGAGGTAACGGGAAGGTACCGGGTGAGTGCCAAACTGGTTGGCTTGATTGCCCCAGGACGCGCTGTCCGCGTAGAGCACCGGACGCTGATACGTGTTCGAGTCGGAACCTATGCGGTAGTCGGGATAGTTGGCGTAGATGTCCCACAAAACGGGACCGACCGACCATGCGCCGGCCGAATCGGGATCCGGAAACCCCGGAATGGAATTCGAGAGCGACCGGAAAAACCACACGGCGTTTTTCACGGTCTGGCTGGTGTATCCGACGCCATCCTGGCCGGCGCCGTTCTGCCAGAGCATCATCTGGTTGTTAATCATGAAACTCTCGTTCATTTCAAGATCGGCGACGGCGCGGGTGTCATCGGTAGCGGCGGCCAGGCTCATCATGGTATGAGCGGAGTAGGAAATGGAGTCCTTGTTCGACGGAGGCAGGACATCATTGCCGAATGTCCAGGTGCCCCAACTTCCCGCGCCGCCGTACTGTACGGCCTGACCGGCGGGCCAGTTACTCCAATAGTGCCAGAGATGCAGGAGGCCGCAATCGTTGCCTCCCGCGGCCCACTGCTTTACCCACCAGAATGGCTGAGGGGTCGTGCCAAAACTCGAAGTGTAGCTATTGACGTGCGCAACCACCGCGGCCGAAGTATCCGACGAAACGCTGGAAACGTAGTACGTGTCGTAATGGGGATTGGTGTTCCAGCCCTCCGGATAGTTCGACAGGTACGTGGGAAAGATGCCGTCTCCGGCCACGACCGGGGTGGCGCCACTCTGGAACTTCGTGTTGTACCCGGTGATGGTGGCCCCATTCAGGCTTACGGTGGGCCAGATTTGATAAGTGGCGGTTGCGGTCGGGGCGTAAGACCACGCCGTGTACGGCGAGGGAGTGGTGATGGTGGCGACTTTGGTGCTGGACGTGTAGGTGGCGATGAGTCCCCATCCGGAATGCGAACCGTCCACCCAATAGACGGCGTTGTTGACGTAGAATCCGTTGGCCGCGGTGTCGCTCGAGGCGAGGGTGATCGAAGTGGTCGAGCCGCCCTGCGCGGCGCCGTACGCGACGTACTCCGCATTGGCATTGGGGTGGGGTAAGACCTTGTTGCAGGAGGCTCCGGAGAGTTGGTAGGGCGTGTCGTTGTAGATTTTGTTCAGAAACGCGGTTTTTTGAGGCGCGGTGAGATATTGCGAGCCGAGGGCATAGGCAATAGCCACACCTTGCAGCGCATCGCCGCCGAACTCCAGAAAGTTTGTAGCCCCGAAGGTCCCGCCGATATACTCGTGGGCGACAAAGTTCACCCCCGACACACGCTCGACATGGGTGAGGAAGTAGGTCAGCGCCGTGATGGAGTTGTAGGCCCCCGCCCGGTCCACGAAGGAGTAGATGGCGAACAAGCCGGCCGGATAGGAAAAGTTCACTCCGGACTCGGCGTATGTTCCGCCGTCGAATACACTTTCGCACGCGGTCAGGGTGGCGCACCACTGCGTCCGGGTTTTGGCCGAGAGCCAGAAGGCGTTGTAATTGGGCGCAGCCGGATTAGTTATGGCCCACTGAGAAATGGTCACACAGTTGCGGTTAGACGGCAGACAGGCATCGTTATGTGTGTAGGTATTGTCCGGTGAGGTGGTGGCGAACTGAATGGTGTGGGCGCCGACCGCCGTGATGATGTGCTCCCCGTTGAGGTCTCCACTGGGGGCCGTGGTGTTCCAGACCGAGACGTAGTTGCCTGGCAGGGTGAGAGAATCCAGGGTGTACGAGAACGTTGCAGTCGCCGTTCCCCCGGATGCTACGAGGCTGGTGAGGCCGTTGTCCGTGCTGGTGGCCAGGAGGCGGGTGTTGTTCTGGTTGACGGCATCCAGCACGCCTCGCGCCCCGCTGGCGAAAGGCCACAGGGTGACCTTGAAAGCCAACACCGGAGCGGCGTTGTAATAGCCCGAGTACGATGCCGTAGCTCCATGACAGTAATTGGCGCTCGACGGGTCACCGCTTCCCGTGCAATACGGGCCGTTGGGAGTGATGGCCGCGCCGTAGATGTCGGTCACGGCGAAGTGGCCCGAGTCGGTCAGGCTCGTGATCTTGAGGTATTTCTGCCCGATGTTGGAGAACCACTCGTGCGCGCTGTCGTCGGCGGCGAGGCCGTAGACCTTGATGCGGTCTCCGACCTGGAAGTTCGGCGTCTGCCCGCCGCAGGCCGCCAGGACGGGCGGAGTGGTATTGCTGTACCCACAGATCGCCACGGATGGCGGGCCGCTGGTGCGAAGATACGCGCCGGTGGAGAGCACGTTCACGGTCCAGGCAGCAGTCACGGTGCCGCCGGAGTTTGTGGCCGTGAGGGTGTAGGTCGTGGTGCTGGCGGGGGTGACGTTGGCGGAGCCCGAGATGAGGCTGGATTGCGACCCGACTCCGTGGTCGATGGAGACCGAAGCCGGAGAGTTGCCGACGAACCAGCGCAGAGTTGCGGTTTCGCCAGTCAGGATGTTCGCCTCGGCAGAGAAGGAATTGACGACCGGTTGGGCGAAACCCGGAACCGCCAGAAGGATCAGGAGAAGGGTCCTCACGACTTCACCTCCAGCGCCCCGATCTTGTAGAAATCCCCGGGCGAAAAGACGTTGGACCACTGGGTGGCGATGTAGGACGCCGGCCGCGCCACGGACGAAATCCGCACTTCATCGATCCACCCCTGGAAGCAGATCCCACCGGCGCAGGTGGACAATCCATTGCTGAACCAGGGCAGGTTGCCGCCGATGGTCAGAGTCCCGGCGGGATTGATCCCCGAGACGCTGCCCGAGCCCCAGGGGAGGCCATTGATGTACTGAGTGGTGGTGGCGCCGTCCGAGACGATGGCGACGTAGTACCACTTCGCGCCGGTCATGTACCTGGCGACTTGCGTATAGGCGACCCAATCATATCCCTGCAAGGGCCCCGGCGCCGCGTTGTTGGAGTTGTCCCAAAGGAACGAGAATGCCACCTGGCTGGTGGCAGCCGGGGAGTTTACGATGGTGCTGGCCGTCGAGTCGGCAGGATAGTCCTCATTGCCCCAGATTTCCGGCTCATCGACCGCTTTGAACCAGAACTCGGCCGTGTAAGCGGTGAAGGTGCTCAAGGTGGCGCAGGACAAGTAGGTTGCCCGATTGTAGAAGATGGCGTCCCCAATTTGACCCGAGGCCAACATCGCGGTTCCGGATCCGAGGCTGCAGTTCCGCCCGTTGGCGGTGGAATCGGTCAACCCAGCCCCGGAGAAGTGGTACACATTCTCATACCCGCCTGGCCACACGGCGGCGGCGTTGGACTGGTCGGAAGCGTACGGACTGCCGAAGTATACGAAGATGACGGAGTCGGCGGATCCGACCGTCAGCGCGCCCCCTACGTGAAAGAGGAAACAATGCCCGGATGCCGTGCTGGTGCGGTCGCACGGCGTGGCGCGACAGGTGTCAACCTCGTGCGCCAGCTTGGCCGTTCCGCCGGCGGATGTGAACAGGACATCATGGCAGTCGGCACGAGCGCGCGACGCGACGTCCAAGTCGCCGGACAGATCGATCAGCATGGGCGGCGAGCCCAAGACCCGGCCAGCCGGGATGCTGATGGCTTTGCGGTACTGCCATGACGCGTTATACCAGGCGGTCTGTGCCGGCGCCGACACCGCGGCGGCGGCAAGAATCAGCAGCAGCCTCTTCATCGGGACACCCCTGTGATCTGCATGGAAAACCGGTCCAGGTACAGCCTCTTGGTGGCGCCGTCCAAAGTTGTGGAATGAAGGATCGTGGCGAAAGGCCCCATGGCGACCGTGGGCAAGGTCCCGGTGAGATCGCAGCCCGAAGGGCAAATACTTTTCTCCGTTGGGAAAGCTCCTCCGTTAGCGCTCAGCGTGACATACCACTTGGCTCCGTCGCCCCGGTATTGGGCGGTATAGAGATAGGCGGCATTGTAAGCGACTCCGGAGTCCACCGTGCCTATCAGGGTCCCGCCGCTGTAGAGTTCGTACTTCCAGGTAGAGTCGGAGCCCGCCTGCAACCTGGCCCAAACGCCATCGGTAGGCGTGGTATTGGTGTTGGCCGCGTTGCCAATCCCGATTCTGGCGACGAAATTGGATGTTGAATAAGCGCTGTCGGCCGACCAGGACCACTTGGCCTTCCACGCGAGCGCCGCCAGGGAGGGAAACAGGCCGTCGAGGGTGACCGAGCAACCAGCGTTCGATCCGTTGGCCTGCAGATCCAGCACGCCCGGACGATTGGTGAAGGAATGCTCGAAGACCTGGGAGCAGCCGCCATAGAAGTTGGCGACGCTCCACCCATTGGTCCCGACATAGGAGTTGCTGACGCCGCTCGGTGGAAACTCCTCGATCATCCAGAACGTGGTCGTATCATTGGGATCGAAACTGCTGCCGCTGCCGCCCGTGCCGGTTCCCCAATCGGCGACCGCTCCGGCCTGGTGCTTGCGGAACGTGTTGGTGGCGAGGTTGTACCAGACGTCTCCGTCCTGGGCGTTGGCCGGATCGCCGGCCACCGGCACCAACCGCAGGCCGGCATTATTGCCGTCGTGCGACACCGATTGCCTTTGGCCTGCCGTATAACTGTTGGCCTGGCTGTTCAGGACGACGGCGGCCGGCATCAGGTTGGTGCTGAGAGTGCCGGACACGATGTCGGCCGCCGCGTGGGTGTGTCCCACGCTGCTGGCCCCCTGCCATTGCCCGGCCGCCTTGCAGAAATACAGGTTTCCGGCGGCCGTATCGATATAGAAATCGCGTCCCATTACGCAAGTGATCGTGGGCGCCCCCGCTCCCGTGTAGTACATGGGCACCACGGCATCCTCCACCGCAATCGTATTCCCGTTGACGACAATGCCGTCACCGGCGCTGGAGACGCCCATCGCGGTCCATACATTGAGAGTCGTGCAGGCATAGACGTTGGCCCCGGCGGGCGCGTCTGTTTTGAAGAAAACCTGTCCGGCCGCACACTGCGCGGGCAGTACCGTCCCGGTCCCCAGTTTGCCTTGCCGGGTAAGGTCAACCGTAGTTTGCGCGCCGGCCTGCCAGGCGGCGCCGGCCAGAAGCATTGTAACCATCCATCGTTGAAGTGTCATATTCCACCCACATGTTAGCTGCCGAGTACCAGGCACTTTGACCACTGCACGAGCTAAATCCTGTAGAATGAATAAGAAATTTTTTTTAAAGTCTTGTGACTGAAAAATCGGGTGAGTACGTCCGGCGCGTGGAAGCCGCGAAACAGATGAGTGCGTCCGGCGAGTGGATGCGGGGAAGAGGTGAGCACGTCCGGCGAGTGGACGGCGGGAACAGAATGAGTCTATGAGTCTCGATTTACGCATCGGGTTACTTCAGGTGAATCCGACGGCGGGCGATATCAGCGGCAATTCGGCGCGGATTGTGCGCGGAGCGAAACAGGCGCAGGCCCAAGGCGCCGACCTGGTGGTCACCTCGGAGTTGGCGCTGATGGGGTATCTGCCACGGGACCTTCTGATGAGTCAAGGGTTTGTGCGGCGCGCCGGGGAGGAACTCAGCCGCATGGCGGCGGAATTGGCGGACGCTCCGCCGCTGCTGGTGGGTGTGGCAACGCTCAATCGCGCCGAGATGGGGCGGCCGCTTTTTAACAGCGCGGTGCTCCTGAAGCAAGGCGTTCCCGGCCCCGTCTTCCATAAGACACTGCTGCCGACGTACGATGTTTTCGACGAGGATCGCTACTTCGAGCCGGCCACCGGGCCACAGATCCTGGAGTGCAACGGCTCGAAGCTGGGCATCAGCATCTGTGAGGATGTCTGGAACGACCGCGATTTCTGGCAGCGCCGCCGATATCACCAGGATCCCATCGAGGTCCTGGTGGATGCCGGCGCGCAAGCGATTATCAACCTCTCGGCTTCTCCTTTCACGGTGGGCAAGCAGGCTTTGCGCGAAGAGATGCTCAGCCACATGGCGCAGAAATACCGCAAGCCGCTGGTGATCGTGGGCCAGGTGGGCGGCAACGACGATCTGATTTTCGACGGCCACAGCGCCGCCTTCGATGCCGAAGGCCGTATGTTCGCGCGGGCGAAAGGTTTCGAAGAAGACGTGCTGGTGGTGGACCTGGCGACGGCAACGGGCACCATCGCCGGGGACGATTTCACGCCCGAAGCCGAAATCTGGAACGCGTTGGTGCTGGGGGTGCGGGACTACGCCAGAAAAACGCGTTTCCGCCAGGTGCTGCTGGGGCTGTCCGGCGGGATCGATTCGGCATTGACGGCGGGCATCGCCGCCGCCGCCATGGGTCCGGAGAACGTCCTTGGCGTGTTGATGCCGTCGTGCTATTCGAGCACGGGCAGCGTGGACGATTCGCTGGAGGTGGCGCGCAACCTGGGCATTCGCACCATCACGCTTCCCATTTCGGGCATCATGCGGACCTATGACGAAGCGCTGGCGGATGCCTTCCACGGCCTGGAGCGAGACGTGACGGAGGAGAACATCCAATCCCGCATTCGCGGCAATCTGCTGATGGCGATGAGCAATAAATTCGGCTCGCTGCTGCTGACCACCGGGAACAAATCCGAGATGGCGGTGGGATACTGCACGCTGTATGGCGACATGAACGGCGGCCTTGCGGTGATTGCCGACCTGCCGAAGATGATGGTGTACCGGGTTGCCCGCTGGCGCAATCGGCGCAGCCCCGATATTCCCGAGGCGATTCTGGTGAAGGCGCCTTCCGCCGAGTTGCGGCCGAATCAGACCGATCAGGATTCCCTGCCGCCCTACGAACTGCTGGACCAGATTCTGGAGCTTCACGTGGAGCAATGCCAGTCGGCCGAAGAGATCGTCGCCCGCGGCTTCGACGAGCCGACCGTCCGCCGGGTCCTGCGCATGGTGCGCATGGCGGAGTTCAAGCGCAAGCAGGCCGCGCCGGTTCTGAAAGTGACCTCGCGGGCGTTCGGGACGGGTTGGCGGATGCCGATCGCCCGCGACGAGTGAATTCTACGGCGTGGTCCACGTTCCGCGCTGCTGCCAGCCGGAGTCGCCCGTGCCGTCATACACCTCCATGTAGATGTTTTTCGTCCCACTGAAACCGGCCTTGAAAGTCAAGGCCAGGTTTACCGTCAGGTTGTTGCCGCTGCCGGAGGCCGAGGAGCTGAGCGGATTCACCGAGCACTGGCTGTTTTGCAGGGTACCGCTCTGGCCCAGGGTGACGGGGGTCTGCCAGGCGGTGCCCGCATCGTTGGTGAGATAGATGGCGTTGTTCGGCCGGTAATACAGCAGGTAGCATCCGCCGGAGGTCGTCATGGGATTGTTGATCAGCAACTGGGCCGACACAATGGTGGAGTAGCCGGCGGGATCGGAGAACGCGAAGCCGAAGGTCTGGCTGCTGCCGCTGCCGGACGCAGGAGTTACGGAAACGGCGGCTGGCGGCCCGCTGGAAGGCACGGCCCAGGAGCCGCGCTGCTGCCAGCCGGAGTCGCCCGTGCCGTCATACACCTCCATGTAGATGTTCTTGGTTCCTCCGAAGGCGGCCTGAAAGGTGAGAATCAGAGTTACAGTCAGGTTGTTGCCGCTGCCGGAGGCCGAGGAGCTGAGCGGATTCACGGAACACTGGCTGTTTTGCAGGGTACCGCTCTGGCCCAGGGTGACAGGGGTCTGCCAGGCGGTGCCCGCATCGTTGGTGAGATAGAGGGAGTTGGTCGATCGGGAATACAGCAGGTAGCAGCCGCCGGAGGTCGTCATGGGATTGTTGATCAGCAACTGAGCCGAGACGATGGCGGAATAGCCGGCGGGATCGGAGAACGCGAAGCCGAAGGTCTGGCTGCTGCCGCTGCCCGAACTCGGCGTCACGGAAACGGTGGCCGGCGGCCCGCTGGAAGGCACGGTCCAGGAGCCGCGCTGCTGCCAGCCGGAGTCGCTCGTGCCGTCATAGGCCTCCATGTAGATGTTCTTCGCCCCGCCGAAAGCGGCCTGAAAGGTGAGAGCCAGATTCACTGTCAGGTTGTTGCCGCTGCCGGAGGCCGAGGAGCTGAGCGGGTTCACGGAGCACTGGCTGTTTTGCAGGGTTCCGCTCTGGCCCAGGGTGACGGGGTTCTGCCAGGCGGTGCCCGCATCGTTGGTCAGATAAATGGCATTGGTGGATCGGTAAAACAGCAGGTAGCAGCCATTGGCGGTGCTCAGGATGTTGTTGATCACTATCTGCGTCGAGACGATGGTGGAGTAACCCTTGGGATCGGAGAACGCGAATGTGAAAGCCTGGCTGTTGCCGCTGCCGGAAGCAGGGGTCACGGAAACAGTGGCCGGCGGCCCGCTGGCAGGCACGGTCCAGGAGCCGCGCTGCTGCCAGCCGGAGTCGCCTGCGGCGTCAGACACCTCCAGCCAGGTGTTTTGGGTTCCGCTGAATGCGGGTAGGAAAGTCAGAGCCAGGTTCAGAGTCAGATTGTTGCCGCTGCCGGAGGCCGACGAATTCAGGGAACTCACCGAACATTGACTGTTTTGCAGGGTTCCGCTTTGGCCCAGGGTGAGGGCGGTCTGCCAGACGGTGCCCGCATCGTTGGTCAGAGAGATGGTATTGGCCGACCGGTTGTACAGCAGGTAGCATCCGCTGGAGGTCGCGAGCGAACCATTGAACAGCACCTCGGTGGAGATAATGGCGGCATATCCCCTCGGGTCGGTGTACACCATGGAGAAAGCCTGACTGCTCCCGCTGCCGGAGGCGGGGGTGACGGAAACGGTTGCCGGCGGCCCTCCGGATGGCGTGACCTTGGTAACAAATGCCCCGTAATTCCCGCCATTGGTCGATTGATATGCGTTCACTAAAGGGAAATTCGTCGACAGCGTCCATCCGGCGATGTAGAGATTCGCCGATCCATCCAGGGCCACGGCGGTTGCGGTGTCGGAGCCGTTTCCTCCCAGGTAGCTCAGAAACAGCAGGGAGCCCCCCGTGGAGCTCAGCTCCGCAAAGAACGCATCGTAATCCCCGCCGCTGGCGGCTTGGGGCGCATTGATCACAGGCAGGTCGCTGGAGAAAGTCTGTCCCACGACGTCAGCGTCGCCGTTTGCGTCCACGGCAATGGCATTTCCCGCGTCCACGCCGCTTCCGCCGAGGTAGGTGCTGTACGACAGCGTACCGGTGGAGGTGAGCTTGACCACGAAGGCATCCATCGGTCCGCCGAGCGTGCTCTCGAGCGGGTTCAGCAGCGGGAAGTCCGTGGAGCTGGTCACGCCGGTGAGATAGGCATTTCCCTGCGAATCCAGCGCGATTCCCCGCCCCGCCTCGGGATACCCGAGGGTACCGCCGCTGCCGCCCAGAAAAGTGGAAAACAGCAGCGCACTCCCGTCCGCGGCAAGCTTGGCGGCGAAAGCGTCCTGCCCACCCGCAAGCTTGCTCTGAAAGGCTGCGGCTACCGGAAAATCGGCCGACCAGGTCGAGCCCGTGATGTACGCGTTGCCGGCCGTGTTCACCGCGATGGCTGCTCCGTGGTCGTCGCTCGATCCGCCCAGGTAGGTGCTGTACGACAGCGTACCCGTGGAGCCGATCTTGGCCACGAAAGCGTCCATGCCCCCGTGATTTCCTTTCTGCAGCCCGGTGGCGGGAAACGTGACGGAGGTCGTGTCCCCTACCACATATGCGTTCCCGCTCCCATCCACGGCGATCCCGTTGCCGGCGTCCGACGCGTTCCCACCGAGATACGTGCTGTACACCAGGCTGTTGCCGGCGGCGTTCAATTTCAAAACGAACGCGTTCTTCGCCCCGGCCAGCTTGGACTGCTGCGCGTTTTTCAGCGGGAAATTCGATGAGGTGGTCGACCCCGTGACGTAGGCCGCTCCGCTTCCATCCACCGCAATTCCGTATGCCCGGTCGTCCCCTCTTCCGCCGATGTAGGTGCAGTACACCAGACCGTTCCCCGCAACGTTCAGCTTGGCCACGAACACGTCGTTGCCTCCGGCGTTGAAGTTCTGCTCTGGGTTGGCGGTGGGAAAGTCGTAGGATGCGGTAAACCCCGCCACATAAGCCGAGCCGGCCGCGTCCACCGCAATGGCCATAGCCGCATCGGAGCTCGAGCCGCCCAGGAGCGTGCTGTAGGAAAGCACCGGGTCGATGATCAACGGCAGGGAGGGATCGTAGTGGCTTACGATGAAACCCACGGTCGCGCCGGTCTCGAGCGCGTAGCGCCCTTCGACCGGCACGCGCCGGCCATCGCGGTCCTGGTAGATCACCGGCGCCGCTTCCCGCAAATCATGTCCGCCGGCGGGGATCACGAGCGCGCCGCTCGCGTCGGTGCGCGCCTCGCCCGTGCCCTGGTACCGCAGCCGGATCAACGCGGGGTCCACGCCCGGCGCCACGACGAACTCGGACTTCAGGTCGTGCCCGTTGCCGCCGTAGATCATGTCGACGCCCGGGTACAGGCCGCGGTACCTCACCGCGGTATACAACGGCACGTCCAGGCGCCAGTTCTCCTCCGCGCCGGCCAGAAAGCTGGCCTTCGCCTCCAGCGGCTCCACGCCCTCAATTTGAACCGAGGCGCGCGCTCCCACAAAGCGCACCCGCACGGAAGTGTCCGCCAGGCGAAACAGGGCCGCTTCGGGCGAAAAATACGCGGTGAGGCCCGAGCCCTGCGCCATGAAGTGAACCTCGGGCGGCCCCTGCCCGTGATTCGCGATGAAAAACAGAGGCACGGAATCCCCGGCGGGGCTTGCGGCCAACGCCGCGCGCGCGGCAATCCAGGCAATCAATAGGCTTCGCATCATAGGCGTCACCTACTCATTCGGCGGAAGGGGGCTATTACTTTAGCTCAATGTGGCGCAGCCTGGGTGTTGGGGATCAACGGAACGTGACCTTCCGTTTTGAGGGGGGCGACGCCTACGACGTGGATTTGGAAGATTACCATTAGGAGGGACGATGCTATGCACGATGAAAAATCCGGTTCACCCCGGCGCACTCGCCAAGGCGAACCTTGACGAACTTAACTTAAGTGTGGCCGAGGCAGCGAAAACGATGAAGATCACGCGCCAGCAGCTTCACAACGTGATGCAAGGGAGAGGCGCGGTCACGCCTGAGATGGCGCTGCGCTTTGAGAAGGCTTTCGGCGGCAGCGCCGACATGTGGTTGCGGATGCAGGCCGCGTATGATCTTGCCCAGGCACGAAAGAACCAACGCAAAATGAATATCCCGCGCCTTGTCGAGCATCCGTCGCTTTAAGCGCCGCGACGTTTCACAAAGGGTAAGTTTTGCCACGCGATCAAAACGGAATTTTCCCGTTTAGCGGGTCTTTCTTCAATAATCCACACCCGCCGGCTCAAAGCCTGACGATCTTCGGCGATCGAAACGCTTTCAGCGCGTTGCGGGAATCGACAATCAGAGGCGCGCGCTCGACCAGGGCGCGATAGTCGAACGAGGAATGGTCCGTGACGATGACCACGCAATCGGCCGACGCGGCGGCTTCCTCCGGTTCCGCTTTCAGGTTGGTGCCGTCCAGTTCCAGCACCGGAACGTATGGGTCGCTGTACGACAGAATCGCCCCGCGCCGCTTCAACAGCAACATCACGTCGAGCGCCGGCGATTCCCGCAGGTCGTCGATATCCCGTTTGTAGGCCACGCCCATCACGTGGATGCGCGATCGCATCACCGGTTTGCCCGCGTTGTTCAAAGCATTCTGCACTTTGTCGACGACGAAATGGGGCATCTGCCCGTTGATGTATCCCGCCAGCTCGATGAAGCGCGCCTCGATGCCCGCCTGTTTGGTTTTCCACGAAAGATAGAACGGATCGATGGGGATGCAATGGCCGCCCAGCCCCGGACCCGGGTAGAACGGCATGAACCCGAACGGCTTGGTGGCGGCGGCTTCGATCACCTCCCACACGTTGATGTCCATCCGGTCGCACAATAACGCGATCTCGTTCACCAGCCCGATATTGATCATGCGGAAGGTGTTCTCCAGCAGCTTGACCATTTCGGCCACGCGCGTGGAACTCACCGGCACCACCCGCTCGAGCGCCTGGGAGTAGAACAGGCGCCCCATCTCGGTGCAGGTCTCGGTGTGACCGCCTACCACTTTGGGGATATTTATCGTCTGGAACTCAGGGTTGCCCGGGTCCACCCGCTCGGGCGAAAAGCATAGGAAGAAGTCGCGGCCCACCTCGAGTCCCGATTCCGAGAGCATGGGAAGCACCAGTTCGCTGGTGGTGCCGGGATAGGTGGTGGATTCCAGAATCACCAGCATCCCCTCATGAAAATACCGGGCAATCTCCTGGCACGACGAGACGATATAGCTCATGTCCGGATCTTTGGTCTTGCGCAGCGGCGTGGGCACGCAGATGTTGACGGTGTCCAGTTCCCGGACGGCGGCAAAGTCGGTGGTGGCGCACAAGGTCCCGGCGGCCACCAGGGGCGAAAGAACCGCGCTGCGAACGTCGCCCACATAGGAATCCCCGGCATTCACCCGCTGGGTCTTCTCTTGGTTGACGTCGATGCCGGTGACGTGGAATCCCGCACGGGCGAATTCGACGGCCAGCGGCAAGCCGACGTACCCCAGTCCCACGATGCCCACGCGGGCACGGCGCGTTGCGATCTTTTCTTCCAGAATTTTGGCGGCGGTCCCGGCCGCCAGGTGAATTTCGGACATGGCAGAGCTATTTTCTCATACCGTGCGATGAAGCACGATGGGAACAGTCCTATGAGTCCCATGGCGGGCGCGGAAAAAAAATGCAAGGCGGTTATAATGTTGGGACTGACGGTTCTCGGTCCACGGTTTCTGCAGGATGACGCGCCTCTTCCCAGTCTTCGTCCCCGCCCGTATTCTGGCCCTCCTGATTTCCGACATTCTGCTGATTCTGGGTTCGTTCATTCTGGCCTCCTTTCTTGATCTGAAGGGGGCCGCCACCGACTATCTGCTTTATGACGGCGGCCTGCTGAACATCGCACTGCTGCCGTTAGTCAGCATCCTCATCGGGTTATACCTTCAGGACCTGTACTCCGACATCTACGTCAAGTCGCGCATCGTGCTGCTGGAGCAGCTTTGCCTGGCGATCGGCACGGCGTTGGTGCTGGTGAGCCTGGCGGTGTATCTGAACCTTACCCCCAGGATGGCGATCGGGATCTTTGGCGGTGGCTGTCTCCTGTCCATGGGCGCCATCTTTTTCTGGAGGATCTTTTACACCGCCTGGGTGCTGCAGAAGATGGGCCGCGACCGCCTGCTTCTGGTGGGTGGCAGCTCGGTCCTGCTGGATATCGCCAGGTATATCGACGAGCATCCGGAGATGGGGCTCATGGTGACCGGATATGTGGATGACGTCCACGACCCCGGCAGCGAGCTTCCCGGGGGCAAGTTTCTGGGCCCTGTGGCTTCTTTGCGCGACATTGTGTCGGCGAGCCGTCCCAGCCGTATCGTGGTAGGCATGTTCGAGCGGCGGAATCGTGTTCCGGTCAGCGAGCTTCTCGAAATGCGTTTTGCCGGCCACGTCATCGAAGAAGCCGCCACGGCCTACGAAAGGGTCTGCGGGCGGGTGTGCATCAAGGAATTGCGCCCCTCGCAACTGATCTACAGCGGCGAGCTGGGACCGCGTCGGCAGACTCTACGGCGCCAGAACCTGGCCAACCTGGCCCTGGCGATCATCATCTTCGTTCCGTCCCTGCTCCTGATGGTGTTTACGGCGCTGGCGGTCCGGCTTTCCTCACCGGGGCCCATTCTCTACCGCCAGACGCGCATCGGCCTGGATGGCGTCCCCTTCACGTTGTACAAGTTCCGGTCCATGCACCAGGATGCCGAGGCCGTGACCGGCGCGGTTTGGGCTACCCGCGACGACCCGCGCGTGACGCGGGTGGGGCGCATCCTCCGCAAGATCCGCTTCGACGAGCTGCCGCAGCTTTTCAACGTCCTGCGTGGGGAAATGTCGATCGTGGGCCCGCGCCCCGAGCGGCCGGAGTTCGTCAAGGCGCTTTCCGAGCAGATTCCCTATTACCGGCAGCGCCACTGCGTGCGGCCCGGGATCACCGGATGGGCGCAGATCAACTATAAGTATGGCGACACGGTGGAAGATACCATCATCAAGCTGGAGTACGATCTCTTCTACATCAAGAACATGCGCTTCAGCCTGGACACGTACATCGTCTTCAACACATTGAAGGCCATGCTGGCGACCGGCCACGGGCAGTAGGCCGGGCGGAGCCTCACCGGGAGGCGCCCGGTTCCCCTTCCCCGCCCCAGTACGAGGCGATCGCCGCGGTGATGCGCTCGCTGGCGTGCCCGTCGCCATAGGGGTTGTGGATGCGCGACCGGCGCGAATACTCCGCCTCGTCTTCGAGCAGGAGCGCCGCTTCGCTCACGATCTTGCGCGTATCGGTCCCCACCAGTTTCACCGTGCCGGCTTCCACGGCCTCGGGCCGTTCGGTGCGCTCTCGCATCACCAGCACCGGTTTGCCGAGCGAGGGCGCTTCCTCCTGGATGCCGCCGGAATCGGTGACGATCAGCCAGGCGCGGCGCATCAGGTCGACAAAGGAGACGTACTCCAGCGGCTCCAGGAGAACCATGTTCGGCCGCCCTTCGAGCCGGCCGGTGACCGGGTCGAGCACGTTGGGGTTGCGATGCACCGGATAAACCACCTGCACATCGGGCCGCGCGGCCAGTTGGGCCAGCGCGTCGCAGATGCGCTCGATGCCGCCGCCGAAGCTTTCCCTGCGGTGTGCCGTGACGACCACCAGTTTCCTGCCGGCATCCAGCCAGGGCCATGGTTGCGGCGACAGTCTTCCCTGCCCCAACTCCCTGGCTACGTGCAGGACGGCGTCGATGCCGGAATTGCCCGTGACCACGACGCGGTGGCCGGCAATCCCCTCGGCGAGCAGGTTGCGGCGGGCGCTTTCGGTCGGCGGAAAATGCAGCGCTGTGAGGCGGGCGGTTACCAGGCGGTTCATCTCTTCCGGGAAAGGATGCGCCAGGTCGCCCGTGCGCAGGCCCGCTTCCACATGGGCCACCGGAATGCGCCGGTAAAACGCCGCCATGGCCCCCGCCATGGTCGTCGTAGTGTCACCCTGAACCACGGCCATATCGGTGCCTGCGCTGGCCAGCACCGGATCGAGCGCCGAGAGCACGCGGGCGGTGATCTGGGCCAGCGTCTGGCCCGGAGTCATCAGGTCCAGGTCATAGTCGGGCCGCACATCGAAGCATTCCAGCACCTGGTCGAGCATGGCCCGGTGTTGCGCGGTCACGCAGACCTTGACATCGAGACCCGGCGCCGCGCTTCGCATCCAACGGATGACAGGACACAATTTGATGGCCTCCGGCCGCGTGCCGAAGATGAAAAGGACGCGCTTCAACCGCCCTGCCCTTCCGCCAGCATGCGCTCGACGAATTGACGGTCTTCTTCCGAGGAATTCGGGTCCCGGAGGATGGCTTCGAATTCGCGCCGCATCTGGGCCATCTGTTCCTCGGCTTCCCTGGCCCGTGCGGCCTGCTCCCGGCGATACTCCTGGAAACTCGCGCCTTCGAAGCACTTGGGCACCACCGCCAGGAGGAACCCGACGGGGTTCTGAATCTTGCCGCTGCGGAAAATGGCGGCCTTCCCCCGCGCGAAGTGCAGGATCTCATCCGGGGTGCAATCCTCCGCGCGCCGCCGGCATTGGTGCCAGAGCACGGCGGCGGCCTCGTCGTCCACGAAATCGACAATCTGCCGCAGCCCCTGAATCAGCTCCGGAAGCGCCGACGTCGTCGTATTCCTGAAAGAATTCCTAGAAAATTGACTATAAGGTGGGCCCGCCGAAGGAGGTGCACCTGAAACCGCCGGTTCGGGTGTACCCCTGGTGTCCCCTTCGGGTACAGCACCCGTCTGGGGTCCGCCCGAAAAGGGTATACCTGATCGATCGCGAATCCGAATCGTGAGGGGTTCGCCGGTGTCCGGGTCCACGAAGACGACTCCACGAGATTTGATGTAGTGCGTCAACCCCGCCTGGCGCCGCCGCTGGATGATGGCGGAGTAGCTGTAGACCAGGTAGGTGCGCCCCTGCGAGTGGGTGAACGAAGCCACCTCCTCGACCGCCAGTTTCTGAATCAGCGCCTGAATGTTGGCCTTGCAGTTGTTGACGGTCAGGCGGGCCAGTTCCGCCATCCGCCGGTATCCGATGGTAACGATCCGGCTATCGGTGTCGCGGGGGTGAGCGTGCTGCCAGAGGGCGTCATACAAGGCCTGTTCGCCGAAGGAGTGTCCATCCTGGGCCAAGGTGGCCCGGCGAATTCGCGCCAGAGGCCGGGAGATGACGGGAGGGTAGGCAAGGGCAGGCATCGATTCGGGTGGACTCGATATAGTGACTCCCGAAGGGGGTGTACCTTTTTCCCGGGTACCTGATTCAATGCTACCTATTAAAGAAGATTGGGCCGTTGAAAGAGGTGGCCCCGGTTCTGGTGCACATATTTCAGGTGCGCCTGAAGTAGGGACGCTTGAAGGGGGTATACCTGCTTCGGTGATCGGACCCGTGAAATCCAGCTTGGGCAACTCTCCCGGCGGAATCTCCAGAAACGAGACCATGCCTTTCAGGGAAGGGGAGTCGACCACGTCGTCGTACTCGATCCGCGAGGTGTCGAGCTTAGGCCGGGATCGTGACATTCACCGGCGCCTCTAATAACGCCATAAGCTTGTCGAAGGCGATGTTGTAGTCCTCCGCGGCTTTGCAGAGCGGATCGAAATCCTGCAGGAACTGCCGTTGTTTCACGGCCTTAGCAACGCTCGCGTCGGTGCGGATGATGGGCAGAATGGGGATGCCGGTCCGCTCGCCGAACGACTGCAAGGACTTGTTGATCACCTCCGTCATCTGGAGCCTCTGGTTAACTTGGGTAGGCAGGATGCCGGCCACCGTCACCGAAGCCCGGACCAGCTCGTTCAGAATCCGCGTCAGCTCGTGTGTAGCCACGGCCCCGTGCAGGCTGAGCGGATCCATGTCCACTGGAATCAATGACTTACCACAGTACACCATGGCGCAGGTCTGTAGCAGCGTGACCGACGGCGCGACATCGAAGATGATGGCGTCGTAGCCGTTCTCCACCGGCGTGAACAGGTGCACAAAGGCCTGCTCCCGGCCTACGGCCCCCATCAGCATGGCCTCCGCCTGCACCGTCTCCCGGTTGCTGCAGACCACGTCGATAGCCGGGTGTGCGGCTACGACACAGTCCTTCAGAGCATATCGAAGTCCAATAAAATGAGATATATAGCTGGGCGGCTTGAGACCGAGCGTGACCGCGATCGACCCCTGCGGATCGGTATCCACCACCAGCACCCGCCGCCCCCGGTCCGCCAGGTAGCGGGCCAGCGTCAGCGTGGTGGTGGTCTTTCCGACGCCGCCCCGCTGGTTGGAAACGACGAGCTTGATCATCGATTCTTCTCCTCCGCGACGAACTGACGGATGCGCTGCACGTCCTGCGGCGTCCACAACCTGTACTGGGTAATCGGGTGCCGCTTCGGCTCGGGAATCTTTCCCTTGCGCAGCCAGTTGTAAATGGTCTGGGTAGTCACTCCGAAGACCTCGGCGACCTCATGCGACAACATGTACGATTCGTGCGCCGAAACCATTAGCCTATAATATTCGGCCAACCAGCCATGCGTCAATATCAAAACAGGAGAAACCCTATAATCCCTATAATTCATGCGCGCTGGACTGGGGAGCCTTCCAGGAAGGCGCACCTATATCGGGCTTACCTCAATCAGGTATACCCTTTTTATGAGCCTGCCGTGGATTCCTCGAAGGGTGTCCTGGGGATTTTAGGCGCGCGTAAGCCTAACTCGTTGGAGATGCGACATTCTTGCAGCCTCCGCAATCCTGCCTATGTTACTGCGCGCCTGCGTAATATGCGGTCGTCGCCGATGAGTTTGCCGGGCGCCTGCTATAATCTGATTTCAAATTTAAGGATGTCGACGGAATCCCTTCCCACTGCTGACCAGGACAAAGCCAGTCCGCCCCGGATGGATCCGGACGGCGTCTCGCGGGAAGATGCATTCGCCCGATGGGCTGGCATTGCCTACCTGGCTTTCGCCATTCTCGTGGGGTTGGCGGATATCCTGTTTATCCTTCGCCACTACCCCACCTTTCCCTTCGGCGACCATTGGATCTGGCTGGCCAGGCTGTACGAGCGCGGCCCGTTGGGAGCGATCTGGTCTCAATACAACGAGCACCGGCTGGTATTCCCCGGCGTGCTGTTTTTCCTGGATCACCGGTATTTCGGGAGTGTCAACGGGCTGCTCATCATTGCCTCCATGCTCTTCCAGGCGGGCTGCGCCATTCTTCTCATCCTTCCGTTGTGGCGGCAGGCCGAAATCCCGAAACCGGTGCGTTGCGTGTTCGCCGGTTTTGTCATCATCGCGATGTTCTGGTTCATCCAGGCCGAGAATTTCTTCTATGTGCTCCAGCTTGTCCTGGCCTGTGCCAATCTTGGGTGCCTCGCCACCTTGCATTTTTTCTCCCGCGCCGCCTGGCGGCAGGACTCTTCCGCCCACCCGGCAACCTGGTTGTGGATTGCCACGCTCGGCTGCGCATTCTGGGCCACGTTCTCCTTCGGCCACGGCATCCTGATCTGGCCGGCGCTGCTGCTGACGGGCCTTGCGGTGCGCTTGCCGGGGCGATCGCTGCTGCTTATCCTGCTGGCGTTTGTTTGCGCCGTGGGGCTTTACTTCCTCGGCTATCACACACCGGCCGGCCATGCCAGCCCGCTGGAGTCCCTGCGCCATCCCCTCCGGGTGGTCCAATATGCCGTTCTCATGCTCGGGCTTCCGTTCTTTGGGGTCCAATCGCAGGATGTCAGCCTGTTCACTCACTTCGGCAGCTACGGGATCACGCTCGGCGGAATTCTGGCCGCCGTGGCGATGCTCCTGCGCTTCGCGCTGGTGAAGGCCGCGCGAGAGAACCGGGAGCAGTATGTCTACTGTCCCATGCTCCTGGTGAGTCTGGGCGCGGTTTTCCTCGCGGCCCTGGGCCGCAGCAACTTTCCCGTCGACCAGGCGCTCTCCGGCCGCTACGGGCATATTCCGCTTCTGTTCTGGATCAGCCTGGCGGCGCTGGTTACGGCGGACCTCTCGCGGCGGGAGAGGCGCGGGGGCCTGGGCCGCGCCATCTGGTGCGCGCTCCTGATGTTGGCCTCCGCGGCAACCCTCTCGATGCAAATCACCATGGGACGCTACATGGCAATCCGGTCCCGGGACCAGGCGGCGGCGGCCATGTCGATCACGGTTGGCGTCCCCGACACGGCTCGCATTGCGGAGGAGTTGACAGTGCCGGAACTGGTTCGGTATGTCGATCGATTCACCCAGCGGGCTCTGGGGCATTCCCTGTTCGCGCGCCCCGAAGCGGCTTGGATCGGGACCCCCCTCCTCGATCATTTCCGCCCAGCCCCCGCGGGCGTGTGCATGGGTCTCGTGGACTCTGTAAACTCGCTCCCCGAGCCATCGTCGCCAGGGGACCGCCTGGCGGGCTGGGCCTGGGACGCCGGCCGCCAGCGGCCCACCAGCAGAATCTGGATTGTCGACGATCGAATGATCGTCCGAGGCCTCGGCATCACCGGAAAGCTCCGCCTCGACCTTGCCGCCGTCTCCGGCAACCGCGCCATGGAAACCGCGGGCTGGATGGCCTATTCGCGTCCGCCCGGCGACGGTTCCGGTGCGTTGACGGTCTTTGCGGAGTTGGGCGGCGGCGAGTCGGTCTGCCAGATCGGAGGTCCCCATGCGCCAACCCCGTAAGCATGCGGCCACCCGCGCTACCATTTGGATCAGGAGGACCAGTGGCTGAACCTCCCATGGTTCATTCTCTTTCTCTGGTGGTGCCCTGTTACAACGAAGAAGAAATGCTGCCCGCCTTCTTTGGGGCCGTCGTGCCGCAACTGGAGGCCGCTACCAAGGGTTCCTGGCAGATCGTTTGTGTGGACGACGGCAGCAGGGACGACACTTTCGCCATCATCGCCCGCGAACACGTCGCCGATCCCCGGATTGTGGGCGTCCGGCTGAGCCGGAACTTCGGACACCAGGCCGCCGTCTCGGTGGGACTGGCGTTCGCCGCGGGCGACTACGTGGGGGTGGTGGACTGCGACCTGCAGGATCCCATCGAGGTTCTCGTCGAACTCTATCGCAAAGCCCGCGAAGAGGGACTGGACGTCTGCTACGGTATCCGCGCCCGCCGGGATGCTTCTCTCCTTCTTCGGCTGGCCTATTCGTCATACTACCGGATCATCGAGCGTCTCGCCGAGCATCACTGGCCCAGGGACGCGGGCGACTTTTGCGTCATGAGCGCGAGGTGCCACAAGGTCGTTTTGTCTTTGCCGGAGCACTCGCGCATGATGCGGGGGTTGCGTTCGTGGGTGGGCTTCAAGCAGGCGGGTCTCCCGTATGACCGCCCCAAGCGCCGGCACGGCTCGAGCAAGTACAACATCGCGAGGCTCAGCGTCCTGGCGCTGCAGGGGCTGATCGCCTTCAGCAACATCCCCTTGCGGCTGGCCAGCATCGTGGGCCTCGTCATGGGAGCCTTCTCCATGTTCTTTGGCGTGCTGGTGGTGGTCAACCGCTTCTTTCCAAGGTTGACGATCGTCGGCTATTGGGTGGGCGCCAATCCCGGCGTGACGACGGTGTTGTGTTTCCTGGCCCTGGTGTTCAGTATTCTTTTCGTTTCCGTGGGCATCATCGGCGAATACCTGGGCGTCCTGTTGCAGGAAGTGAAACGACGCCCGACCGCGGTTGTGGAGTCTGTGCTCGGCGGCCTGGAGAAGAATGCGCTGGCCGGTCACGTCAGCTATTTCTCCGTGGATGAGCCGGCTCGATCGGACCGGGTCGCCGTGACAGACCGATCCGCGTGAAAGACTCTCCATGAAACCCGAGAACAACCGCATCGAGTATTTGTCTCCTCCAACGCCTGTCAGCATGGGCGATTGGTGGTTCGACGTTGCGAACCAGGATCATTTCTGGATTCGCCGCCGCTTCGACGTTCTGAAGCGCCTGGCGGATACCCTGCTTCGGAACGCCAGACACGCGGCGGAGGTCGGCTGCGGCAATGGCCTCGTGCAACGGAACCTGGAGGACGATTACGGCATCTCCGTTGCCGGCTTCGAACTCAACGAGATCGCCCTTCAGAAGAACGTGAGCCGCGTCAGTCCGCTTTACTGCTACGACATCCATCAGCGCCACCCGGAGTTTCGCGAGCATTTCGATCTCGTGGTGATGTTCGATGTCCTCGAACATATCCAGGACGAATCGGCCTTTCTGCAATCCGTCAAGTTCCACCTGTCGGCTTCCGGGGCCCTGCTGGTCAACGTTCCCGCGCACCAGTCTCTCTACTCCCGGTACGACCGCGCCGCCGGCCACTATCGCCGCTACTCGATGCCCGGCCTGATCCGGGTGGCCGAACAAAATGGCTTCAAAGTCCGCGCGGCCACCTACTGGGGGCTGCCCCTGGTGCCGCTGCTCCTGGTACGGAAGGTGGTGGTGAGCCTGCAATCATCCGAAAAACAAGAGTGTTCCATTGGCTTCAATCCGGTAGGGCGCATCGTCAATCGCTCGCTCGCGCTGCTGGCGCGCTGCGAGCCTATCCCCCAGAGACTGTTCGGTACATCGGTGATGGCCGTCCTGGAGAATCAGCCATGAGGGTGCTGGTGACCGGCGGCGCGGGGTACATCGGCAGCCATACGGCCAAGGCCCTTGCCCGGGCGGGCTTCGAGCCCGTGGTCTTCGACAACCTCAGCCAGGGCCATGAGTGGGCTGTCCGATGGGGCCCCCTCGTCCGCGGCGATCTGGCCGATTGCGGCGCCATCGCCCGAGCGCTCACCGCCTGGGGCATCGAAGCCGTGGTTCATTTTGCGGCGCACGCTTACGTAGGGGAGTCCGTGCGGTCCCCTCGCAAGTACTTTCAGAACAACGTCGCGAACACGCTGAACCTGCTGGGCGCCATGCTGGACAAGAGGATTCCGCGGATCGTTTTTTCGTCCACCTGCGCCACTTACGGCGAGCCGGTGCGTATCCCCATCGCCGAGGATCATCCGCAATCTCCCGTCAATCCTTATGGCGAATCGAAGCTCTTCGTGGAGAGGGTGCTGGGCTGGTACCAGAAAGCTTACGGGCTGGAGTGGGCCGCATTGCGCTATTTCAACGCCACCGGCGCCGATCCGGACGGTGAGATCGGCGAGGATCACGACCCCGAAACGCACCTGGTCCCGCTCGCCGTCGAGGCGGCGCTCGGGCTGCGGCCCCACGTGGACGTCTTCGGCACGGACTACCCCACCCCCGATGGCACGGCCATCCGGGACTACGTTCATGTGACCGACCTGGCGGAGGCGCACGTCCAGGCTCTGCAATATCTGATCGGCGGTGGCGTGCCCGTGGCCCTCAACCTGGGCAGCGGTATCGGCTCCTCGGTTCTCGAGATGATTCAAACCGCGGAGAGAGTGAGCCGGCGCACCGTCGCCGTCCGCAACTGCAGCCGGCGGGCCGGCGATCCCGCCGTCCTGCTGGCCGATGCATCCCGTGCCGGGCAGGTGCTGGGATGGACGTGTCCTTACTCCAATCCCCAGGCGATCATTGAAACCGCCTGGCAGTGGCACGCCGGCAAGGCATGACGATGCCGAACCCGCCGAGGCCCAGGTCCGGCATTGCCGTGGCCCTCTCGATCGCCCTTCTGGCGGCGCTGAACCTCTACGTTTTTCGGGACCACTGGCGCGGCGTCACGTCCTTCACCTTCGATTTTCCCGCCACCTACTACGCCGCCACGAGCTACTGGATCGCCTCGCTCCAGACGGGCGAATGGCCGCATTGGATTCCGTACCAGTCCCTGGGATATCCGGCGGCCCTGAACCTGCAGCTCGGCCTGTTTTATCCGCCGTTCTGGGTGTTCGTCCTGCTTCGCCTGCCGTACACCCTGCATGCCGCCAACATCGTGCAGGCGCTGCACGTGCTGTTCGGTTCCATCGGCTTCTTCTGTTTTGCGCGCCGCTCGTTCCGATTGTCCGTGGCACTGGCGGGCGCCGTGTGCTTCGCGCTGTTCGGCGGCTTCTACTCCAATGCCGAGCACGCCGATATCGTCCGCGGGTTTTCGTGGGTGCCCTGGCTCTTCTGGGCTCTCCTGCTGGACGATACGCCCGCCGAACGCAGCATCGGCGGATGGCGCGTCCTTACCCGCCTGCGCGCGCCGAATCTTTTTCTGCCGCTGATCGCCGGCTGCTTCATCACCGGATCCTATCCCGGGCTGATCATCTCCGGACTGTCGATCACCGGCGTTTTCCTGGCGGCGCAAACCGGCGCGCTGCTCTTCATCCACCGCGGCCGCCCCGATGCCGGCAGCCCGATCCGCGACGGAATTGTCCAGTGCGCGCAAGTGGCCATGGGCATCGGCATGGCGGCGGTCTACCTTTGGCCCGCGGTGCGCCTGACCGGCGACATGACCCGCACCTATAACGCCGCAGTCTTCACGCCGTGGTATCTGCACCCCGCCGATTTCTACCAACTGTTTCTGCCTTCCAACCTGGTCACCAACGGCGACTATTCCATGTACGGCATGCAACTCCCCATGGTCATGCTGCTGTTCCTTCCGCTGGCGCGCGTGAGGGCCGGGCTGCTGGCGCCGATCGCGGGCGCCGCTGCCGTATCGGCCGTGATGTCCTTCAGCGGGCTGAGCGCCGTCTCCGGTTGGATCTCCCGGGTGGCGCCGGTATTCCGCCTGTCGCGCTTTCCCGCGGGGGACTATCGCATCTTCCTCTACCTTGCCGTGCTCACCTGCGCGCTGGCGGGCCTCGACCGTGCCGCCGCCAAACGCCCGGCGGCACGGCGCAACACAGTCTACATGTTTGACGCCCTGGGCGCATTACTGCTTCTCTGCGCGCTGTTGTTCCGGACCCGCCTCCCCGCCGGCGCGGAGCACACTCTGCTATGGTTTGTTGCGCTCGAAGGCCTCGGCTGCGCGCTGGCAGCGGGCGCGTATCTGCTCTTTGCCGCAAAAGAGTGGCCGGGCCGCTTGTGGGTGCACCTCATCACCGCCGGCTGCATTCTGATGATGGTTCCCACCCTGACGCAGATGAAGCCCTTCTGGAGCGATCCGCAGATCGAGCCGTATCTTTACAGTCCTGCGAGCCTGCCGCTCGAAGGGCCCGATCATCGCCTCAGCGTGTACGGCATTTTTTCCCGGCACGAGGCCCGGCGTCCCGCCCGCATTCCCCAGCCCACGCCTCTCCCCGGCGTGCCCGCGCTGCTCTTCCGCGGATACGTCGACGGCAGCTACATGACCTGGGACCAGGGCGGCGGCGGCAAATCCGTCGGCCTGGTCACCGTCGTCCGCAATCCTTCGCTGATGGCCGTCATGCTGCAGCCGGGCGAGTTGCTGGAGGTGGATTGCGCGCCGCAACTCTGCGCCGGCGCCGCCGTCGATGGTGTGGACCTCGCCGGCAGGCCTGTGGTGGGCCGGCCGCTCCAGTACAGCCGCAACTACGCCGTTTACGACGTGGATCTCGCCGCCCGTTCGTTGATCGTGGAAAACGAAATGGATGCTCCGGGCTGGAGCGGTTATTGCGAAACCCATGGCGAGCGGCTGTTGCCCGAGCGCGTGGACCGCTCGCTGCGCGGATGGGTGCTCGGCCCGGGACATCACCGGCTCCGGGTGAGCTACCGGACGCCGCTGCTGGCGCCCGGCGCGATGGTTTCCGCGTTCTTCCTGGCGTGCTGGCTGGCAAGCGTGGTGCTGTGGCGCGCGACGTGTCAGGCCGGCGCGCAGCTTCGCGCGAAATACCCGCAGCCGGTGCAGTGATAACCGTCGGCCAGCGCCAGGCAGCTTCGGCCGCATTCCAGGCAGCGCGCCCACGCGGCCTCCAGGTTCCGCGCGCGTCCGCGGTCCGACAGCCAGTTCAAATGGGCCTCCCACACCTCCGCGATCACGTCCCACTCGAACGGCGTGTCGAACGCCCTCCGCCGGATCTTGCGCATCAGCTTCGGATCCTGGCAGACGCTCCAGATCAGCTCCGCGGCGCGCTCCACGGTCTCCGGGCTCGATGGATCGCCGTTCACCAGAAACCCGTTTTCGCCGTTCCGGATCAGCTCGGTGAATGCGCCCACCGGGCTGGCCACCACCAGGCAGCCCGCGGCCATGGCTTCCACCACCGTGATCCCGAACGGCTCGGGCCGGGTCTGCAGTTGCATGGCGAATCCGCTCCGCTTGTATTCCGCGGCCAGCCGGCGCTGGTGGATGAGGCCGCCCCACACCATCCCCGGCTCTTCCGGCGGCGCGTCGTCCGCTCCGCCCCATAGCCGGTTCCCCCCGAACCAGTGGAACGTGAACCGGCTGTCCTTGCGGCGCAGCCGGCGGGCGACCTCGCGCGAAGCATCCAGCCCCTTCGACGGATGGCTGGAATAGATCAGCCGCCGCGAATCGCGTGGCGGGTTCACCAGCCCTGCCCGGTTCCAGCGATTCACTCCGTAATGCGCGACGAAGACTCTCTCCCGCGCCACAAAGGGGTACCGCCGCATCTCCGTGCGGATGAAGTTGCTGCAAACGTAAATCGCGTCGGGGTGGAGTTCTTCGCTGCCCTTCGGCAGATCGGTTCCGCTCAAAACAATCACCCGCACCCGGGCTTCGACGGGAACCGCGAGCAGCGGCGTCAGATCCAGCCCGCCGCCCGAAGAATGCATTACCAGCGCGTCGCACTCGATCCGCCGGGCGGCGTCCAGCGGGATGTAGTGCACGCCGCGGCCGACGCACTCGCGCGGGCAATTGCAGATCACCGAAACCCGGTGTCCCCGGCGCGCCAGGGCTGCCGCAATCCGGATCCGCGCCGTCAGCCCCCCGCCCACCCCCACCCGATCCGGCATGGAGCCGTCGTACAGAATATGCCGGTCCGGCGAGTAGATGGTGATTTGCATGGTTACCGGCGCCGCGGCTTCAGGGGGCCAGGCACGACCAATGATACGCCAGGGTGTCCGCCCCGCTGATCGAGATTTTGTAGCCCAGCGCAATCAGCGAAGCGAGGCACCCGTCGTAGGCTTCCTCGCTCAGATGCTTGTGCTCGAATCGAACGATCGCCGGCGCCCGGGAGGCTGCGTCGAACAGCCGCAACACTTCGGCATCCAGTCCTTCCGTATCGATTTGCAGAAGATCCACGTGCCCGATCCCGTAGGTGCTGTATAAAGTCGGGAACGTCAGGCACGGCACCTGTTCGATCTCCATCATGGATTCCAGATCGGGCACCACCTCGGCGATGCTCTTGTGGAAGTTCTTGTCCAGGCTGGCGGTCTGCGGCAGCCACTCCGGACCTCGCGCCCCGGGCTTGATCCGGTACAGGGGAACCGTGCCGTCCTTCTCCCCGATGGCGGCATTCACGAACACAAAACCGGAGCCGCCGAACCGCGCGTAATTCGCTTTTAATCGGGCGAAGGCGTCCGCTTGCGGTTCGATCAGGTATCCTCTCAAGCCATGCTTTTCGATCAGCGGATAGATCGGATCCGCCGAAACGCCGTCGAACGCGCCCACCTGCAGGAAACAGACATCGGGGTGCGCCTGGCGGTAATGCGACAACAGGATATCCAGCGTGAAATGGAGTTCGGCTTCGGGATTCCGCAATAACGCCGGCGGGGGCCGCAGCCGCGACCGGTTTTCTTTCGATGCGAGTTCCCGGCAGTAGTGTCGCCAGTACAGCGGCAGCAGTTCGGCCGCCCGCCCGACACGACTCACGCGTCTCTCCGCTCTCGACCCAAGATTCTGCCGAAACTCCTGCTGATTATACCGGGGCGTGCCGAACCAGTGCAATGTGGCGCCCGGGAACGCTCGGACGGGGGTAATCCCGGCCGCCCCGCGTCTCAATCCGCAGCCGGGGCCCGGCGCACGGATGGGCCCGTTTGGCGGGAAGATCCGGGTTGCCGGAGCTGCTAAAGGGACGATTCCGGCCCATCGGTCCATCGATCCTGGAACCAAAGGCTGTACCCCGAGGGATCTAAGGCATAAAAAAGTGTACGCCTGGGGAAAAAGTCCGTTAGAATAATCTCGCGGGTGAGCGGTTGTGCGCGCCGGGGATAGGCGTTTCCTCCTGATCCTGGTCCTCCGCGTCCAGTGCAGAATTGCTCGCCCGCTCGGATTCCCCCGGGGGCGGGCCTCCAGCCCGGTTCACGCTCCGCCGGGCGCCTTCTGGGCACTTATCCCGCCGGTAACGTAAAAAGACGCCTCCGACAGGAGTTCCACCCCGCGGGTCCTGCGCACCCACTCCAGGCCGGCTTTCTTGCGCCGCTCCAGAATTGCCGGCCGCGAATACACGCGATAGCGTTTCCCTTGCTGCGCGGCCGAGTTTTCGCTGCCGGTCACCTCGATCGCCAGTTTCCTTTCGAGCGATCGCAAGTTGGCCTTCGCGCTTACCCAACTGAGCCTAGTGAGCTGCGCCAGCCGGTGATACCCGATGCGGAGCGTCCGGTCCGTGCTGTCCGGTTCGCTCACCGGAGATGCCGCATTCCACAGGGCCTCGTACACCGCCTGCTCCGCCAGCGAGTGGCCGTCTTCCACCATGGTGGCTTTCCAGATGCGGCTCTGCCTGCCGTTTCTGCTCCACTTGAAGGGGTGCGGACCCGCGCCTGGCGCTTCCGCCACCGCCGGCGCAATCGCCGTGGCCGCTCCGCTCGCGGCTCCGCTTGCCGCTCCGGACCCTGTTCCGGCCTCCAGAAACGACACGAAGCCCGACATGCCCGCATTGCTCAACAGCTCGTCGTAGCTAATGGGTTCGAGCTGATGTCGCTTTTTGGTAGTTGCCGGCGGCATGTTCATCTCCTAGCAGGTTCATGAGCGATTCCAGTGCGTGGGTGTAATCCTCCAAGGCCTTGGCGCGCGGATCGAAGTCCGCCAGAAATTTCTTGGCACGGCTGCACTTGGTCACCGTGGTATCGGTCCGGATCGGCGGCAGCAGCGGAATATTGGTGCGCGCCGACAACTCCTCGAGCGATGCCGAAACAACCTCGGTGATCTGCAGCCGCCGGTCCACCATGACCGGCAGAATGGCCACCGGCCAGATGGTCATGCGGATCAGGGAACTCAACGTCCGCGCCGTCTCGATGCTGGCCGCCGCGCCCTGCAGGCTCAGCGGGTCCATGCTGACCGGGATCAGCAGCGACTTGGCATACGTCATGGCGCAGGTTTGCAGCAGGTTGATGGAGGGCGCGACGTCGATCAACACCGCATCATACTCGGTTTCCACCTGCGCAAACAGGTTGGTGAATACGAACTCGCGCGCTACCTGTCCCATCAGGTGGCTTTCCGTTTTTACCGTTTCGCGATTGCTGCACAGCACGTCCACCCCCGGGCAGGCGCGCACCACGCAGTCTTTGAACAGATGATTGTAGATGACAAAATCGTGCAGATACTTGGCCGGCTTCAGGCCCAGAACCGTCCCCATCGACCCCTGCGGATCGGTATCGATGATCAACACGCGCCTGCCGCGGTCCGCCAGGAAGCGGGCGAGCGTATGGACCGTCGTGGTCTTCGCCACGCCACCACGCTGATTCAGGATCACCAGACGGGTCATCGCGCTTGGTTCCGCTCCGACAGAATTCGCCGCACGGATTCGACGTCCTGCAACGTCCAGCGGCGATAGCGATTCGCCGGGTTTCGCTCCGGTTCGGGAATCCATTCCGCCTTCAGCCAGTTTTTGAGGGTCTTTTTCGTGATCCCCAGGATCTCCGCCACCTGGCCCGTGCGCAAATACGCGGTGTCACGGACTCGGTCGGCTTGGATCATAAGCGGCGCTTGAACCTGAGCATAGATAGTATTCGCATGAACCAGGAGAGTCAAGGTGAATCTGGGGAAAGTGGGGAAATCTCTTCCGGAACGCCGGTTTTTTTGGTTTTGATGCGAAAACCGGAGTTTTAGGGAGTACTACCCTTCAGGCCTTGCCACACCGCAGGAGCGCGCTGAATTCGGCGCTGACTTCTTGGGCACGAATTGTCCAGTTCTCACGCGCGGCAATCTCCCTGCGGCGCGCCCGCCGGGAAGGGTCGTCCTCCGCTAACGCCTGGCTTACCTGCAACGCGAATTCCGCAGGAGTTCGGCCGATATAGACGAGATCGCCCATGGCTTGAGCCTCGGGCAGGGGAGAGCTGACCACCGGCAATCCGCAACTGAAATACTCGTACAGCTTGATGGGGTTGGTCATGAGGGTTAGCGGATTGATGGCAAATGGTATCAGCGCGGCCCGGAACCTTGCCAGCATCTCCGGAACCTGCTGGTACGGTATTTCCCCCGAAAACTCCACGTTGGGAAGACTGGCGAGGCGGCGGATCGGTTCGTATTCGATCCGGCCGGCCAGGACAAACCGGCACTGCGGGTTCTTCCGGGCGGCCTGTTCGACGGCTTCCACGTCGAACCACGAATCCAGGGCGCCTACATAACCGGCCGCCGGAGGTCCGCCACTCGCTTTCGCGTTTTGAAAATGCGCCGCCGTGACGGCGTTCCGCACCAGGAGCGACTTCCGCACTTTGGCGCCGTAGCGATCCTCCAGTCCCTCGGAAGAGAACAACACCAGGTCGGCTTCGCCCAGCAGGCCGGCTTCGGCGGCGATGATGTCGCCGCAAATGTTCTGAAAGCCGGACAACAGGTCGTGGCAGTCGTAAACCATGGGAAAGGCCGATTCGTTCCGGAATCGCCGCGCCACTCCCAGCCACAGGGGAAAGCTCAGTATCTGGATGACGCTGGCGTCTTCGGGCAGGATGCGCCGGATGGCGGATACCACCGTGTCCTCTTCCGCTTCCGTCAGAAGCCGATCATGGAAGACCGGCTCCCGCGGAAGCCGGATGTGCAATTCGAAAATGTTCTCTTCCAGCTCGGCCAGGCGGTGCGCCTTATCGAAGAGCCGCGTGCTTTCGAATTCCCGCCCCAGGTGGGGATTGATATAAATGCAGCGAAAGCCCAGCGCCGCGAAGGCCCGCACCAGGTGTTGCGTCCGCTGGATGCGCGTATGCCAATCCGTCATGGGGTAGAACAGCAGGTCGGGCAGGTGGGATGGGGATGGAGAGAGGCGGGCGGACCCGTCGACGACCTTTTGATACGGGTATCGCCAGCAGTCCAGAAACGACTGGGGACGCTGCTGGGGCCGCAACGGAAAGTACAGCCAGCGCAAGTAATAGGGGCGGACAGCCTCTTTCAGCCATCCCGACTGTGGCATGCCTCGGTCCAAAGAACGCACCCGGAGAAGCGGTGCGACACTTCAGAATAACAAGAAAAAGGCGCCCGGCACATTTCCCCGAATCGGGAAAAACGGCCCGCCGCCTTTCTGCAATTGCAAAAAAAAAGGGGTCCGGCCAGAATGACCGGACCCCGTTTCCCTCTTCAGGTTCGACTTACAGGAAGAACGATCTTACGACAAAGGTTGCAACCTCTTTTCGGGTGATGTTGAGGCCCGAACCAAAGAGACCGCCGCCGATGCCGTTGGTGATTCTCAGCTCCCTCAGCTTCTGAATGAAGATGTAGTAGTCACCATACACCGGATCGGATTGGCTCGGCGCGTCTGTGAAGTACGCGGTGCTCGGCAGGAACAACCCGAAGTTGTCTCCGTAGGTCGTCGTGCAGGACTGCGTGATGCACAGCGGCACGCCCGATAAGGTGGTCGGGAATACGTTGTTCATCTTCGCCCGGATGATGAATACGGCCATCTGGGCGCGAGTGAGGAATTGGCCGCCGCAGAACTTGCGGATCGGATCGTCGCTGGCGCTGCAGCCCTTGGTATAGCCGCGGCGGTACAGCGTCTCGATATAGCGGATGTTGGGATCGTTGAAGATGCCCGGATACGTGCAGTTCGTGTTGGTCGAAGAGCAGCCGTTGGGCGCATCGCCAAACGAGCTGTTCGTCGGCAGCATGTTGTAGGTGTTGGCCGTGGTGCCACTGGTCGCCGTGATGGTGCTGTTGATGCAGCTCACGGTGCTGGTGGTCGAGCCGATCGCCGTGGGCGTCGTGGCCGAGAGGCCAAAGCATCCGGGGAAGCCGCCGGTGGCCGCCAGGTACGTATTGACCTGAGTATCATCCATCTGACTCAGGATGACCCAGCGAGCCATTTCCGAACGGGTCACGGTCACGTCGGGACCGAAGTTCAAGCACGTCAGCGTGCTGGTTCCCGGAGCCGGGCTCCCGCCACCGGCTGGCGGCTGCAGGATCGGCGGGTTGGTGCCGGCGTTCGCCGGGCAATTGGTGGTAGTCGTGGTGCCCTGCGCGATCCCGATGTTCTTCGCAATCTGGATCCAGGTGAAGAAGATGTTGCTCGCGGGCACGTCCGAGAAGAAGGTGTTGTCGTTGCCGTAGGGATCCACTGTCGGGAAGTCCAACTGGTAGTTGGCTACCGAAGTGCCCCAGTGGCCCGGTCCCGGAATGAAGCCGTCGCGCTGCTTGGCGAACGCGCCGTACATCCAGAGGCTGCCGTCGTTCGGATCGGTCTGCGCGCTGCCGCGGAGGCCGAACGGAATCATCGGGCAGGGGGCGGCTGTAGTCGCAGCCGGGCAGATGCTGGTATTCGTTACCTGGCCGATCACCACGCCGGTATACGGATCCAAAACACTCGACGACGTATCGTAGGCGTCGTCGCCGGGCCGGAAGTCCCACAGCGAAGGAACGTTCTTCGCGAAGGTTCCGACCACGTTGGTCGTCTGGCCGGTGGTCATGGCTACGAAGAGTTTCTCCAGCCACGGGAACAGGTTGATCGGCGAAATCGGGCTGCTGCCGGTCAGCGGTGCGCCAGTCGACAGGATTTCGCTCTGGTTGATCACGTTCGCCGGAACGTCGTACATCGCTCCCCAGAAACCATAACCGGGAACGTTGTTGGTCGGATCGAACGTGTTCTGGCCGTTGTACCAGTAGGTCTCCAGCACCAGGCTTCCGTTGGGGATGTCGATGCCGTTCACCTGGTACGGGTCCGTATTCGGTGCGGCTGCGCAGTAGTGCGTGACGCCGGCTGGGACCGCGCTGCAAGTCGGACCCGGCTGCCGCAGGATGTCGTAGCTCACCGTGCTGGTGAGCAGCGGGTTCGCCAGGCTGTCATACAGCCGGATGGCGCGCGCGACATACAGCAGGCCTTCGCGGAAGATCACCTGTTGCGGGCGCGAATCGCCGACAAACAGCCGGTGATTCGTCTCGCTGGTGCCATCGTTCGCAGCCGACTGGCCGACCAGGCCCGGGTCGCTGGTGATGGCAATGCTGCCGACGTTGTTACGCGGCTGCTGGACTGGTCCGGTAGCGTTCAGAACGCCCAACTGCGCTACGTCGGCGACCTGTGCGCCTCCGGCGGAATTTCCGCAGAAGGTGACGCCCGACGGACCGGGGAAGAGCCCGGTTGCCGGACACGTGAAGATGATCGGCTGCACGTAGAACGTCAGGAACTGGACCGGAGTGCCGATCCCTTGGCTGGTGCCCAGGTTATCGGTGATCAGCGTGCCGACCAGGTAATCGAGCGGCGTAATCACACCGGCGGACGAGAGGCCCGCGGGCCCGACTTGCGCGTCGAAGCTCGCCAGCGCCCGCCCACGCAGGTTGTCCGGCTCCCAGAAGATGGGTGGTATCCAGTTACACGACGTCTCCGATGTAAGCACGCCGCACCAAGGCGTAGCCCCATTCGCGGCATGCGAGAATGTGGCCGGGCTGTTAGGCGGTGTAACGCTGCCGTTGGGATTCGGGAAGCTTGAACCGCCGGCCCCCGGGTTGGTGCCCGTGAGAGTTCCGGTAGCGGTGTCATCCGACAGGTTGAGCGCGCCGCCGGTGGTCGGGAACAGAGACAGGACGGCGCCGTTGTAAACGATCATCTTCGGCACGGTCACCACGCGGGTACCGGCATAGGGTCCGCCCGGGAACTGCGGCAGGTTCTCTATGGGAACGATCTGCGTCAATTCCAGTTCGGTGTCCTGCGTCGGGGTGCCTGGTGCCACGTTGCCGAAGAGGTCCACGAACGGCCCGAAAGGCGCCTGGCTCATGTCCAGCACCGGAGCGGTCAGAATGATATTGTCGTTGTCCAGGCCCAGGCGGGCGGCCGTCGGGAAGTAGTCGCTGCAACCGCTGGCGATGGGGCCGACAAGCGAAGTGGACGGTGTCCCGGTCTGTGGAGCCGACGCCGGGTTGCCGCCAATATTCGGGGTGGTGCAGAACGCGGTGCTGGCCGTGTTGGAGCCCGGGAGCACGACGTTGATGGGGATGATGTACCGCACCCAGTTGCCGTTCACGCCACCGGTGCTCGTGCCACCCACGATGGGGGCGATCGGCGGCGTAAAGACCTGGGTCGAACTCGTCGCGCCTTGGGTGAACTGCGCCGACTTCGACACGATCAGCACGAAGTTCGAGATGTGGTCGGGTACGTCGGTCACGGTGAACAGCACCACGTACCGGCCTTGCAACTGGTCATAACGCGTCGTGGTGTTGTCGATCACGCACGTCTGGTTGGTCCGCTGCGGAACCACCGTCGGGCACAGCGTGTTGAGGTCGCTGATGCCCAGCCAGTTGTCCAGGTACGCGCGGGAAGTGGGCGGGTTTCCGTACGGGTTCGTTACAAGACTGTTGCCCAGCGCGTTCGGATTCGGGAAGCGGAAAATGGACCGGTTGACGATCGTGAAGATGTCGTCCGGACCGACCGCTACCTGCGGATTCGGAACCGCGTAAATGTATGGTGGGATGGCGTAATAATCCGTATCTGTTTGCGCATCCCAGTACTCGCCCGCTCTCGGGGCCTTCGCGGACGGCCCGCTGGACGGATCATAAGTGGTTTGCGTAACCGAGCCCGATGGGCCAATCTGCGTCACGTGGATGCCTGGGCCTGATTGCGCAGAGGCTAGCCCTGTTGCCAGGGCTAGAACGAGAAGTAGCAACGCTACATTTCGAATTCTACTCATTTACCAATTTCCTCCTGAAGTTGTCGCCTGACGACGAATGCTGTCCACCAGCCCGAAAGTGCTTCCGTCCCGCGGGACACGGGCAGAGATCGGTCGGGCGTGTGTGACATCGCATACCTTTATACCCTGCTATCCGTTTAGAGTCAACACTAAATGTTACTCTCATGCATTTGCAGCAACGTTATTTAAGCCGAGAAAAGGATGCATAGATCCGATCCAGGCAGACAGAGCAGAGTACCACGAGCGTGGCATCAAGATCAAAGATAAAATTTACCTTATTCTTTGCTCCTCTGTTACTCCGGTCTAAGTTTCTTATACCGTATAACAAAACAGTACTGCCTTGGAAAGTTATAGGGTATAACAATCAAGTACACTACCGGCTCCCTATACGGTATCGTCAAAGGCCCCGCCTGGCCGCGCGATTTGGAGCTATCTCCTTGAAACCAAGGGGAAACCTGGGGACGGTAGACCGCCATGCCGGTTCCTCGCCGCGCCGGTGCGTGGGCCTGTCCGCTGGTTTTTGCCCCTCTCCCGCGAACCCGGCGTGCGGAGCGGTAGGAGTTGCGCTAGTCTGGAAGGTCTAGGGATTGCTTCGTTTCCCAACGTTATTGCGCGCCTGCTCGTCAGGTGTTTGAGAGCGACTCACTATGGCCTTCACCACTTTTCGTCTTTTCAGGACCACCGCCTGGGGCGCGCCACCCCCCGGCCGGACTTTGTGGGCGGCAGTACTATCGCTGGCCGCCTGTGCCTCGCTGATCTGCTCCTCGCGCGCCTCCCAGGCCGCCGACACGCCCAAACCGGAGCCGGTTTCCGTTCCCCATCTGGCCGGCGACGCCACCCCCGGGGTCGCGCTGGTCCAGGATCTGCTCGACTCCCTGGCCAAGTTCGATCAGAACGGCCGCGCCGCCAACCAGAAGCTCGGGTTTGAAGTCCCCGAGCGCGCGGTCAACGAGTACCTGGCCTACTCCCTGCACCGCAAGCCCCGGCCGGGCATCGGGGACGCGGCGGTCACGCTGGTTTCCAGAAATGAAGTCTCCCTGGCCTTCGAAGTGGACTTCGATTCGCTGGGAAGGTGGACCGCGGGCGCGGTCCCCGCGTTGCTGCGCCCCCTGATGAGCGGCAAGCAGGCCATGCGGGTCACCGCGCAATTCAACGCCAGGGACGGCTCCACTACCGTCACTTTGAAAAATGCCGTGGGCTCCGACGGGAACCCGCTTCCCCAGAAAATCACCTCCGACCTGATGCAGGCCCTCGGCCTGCGCCAGCCGGAATCGTTCGATACGGCGAAGCCCATTCCGCTTCCTTTCGGCTTGAAGCGGGTGTGGATCGATAGGCACTCCGTCTGTGGAGAAACGTAGGGTTGAAAAGCGGCGGGAACACAGGGCTCCGGCTGGGTCTGGCCGTGGTGGGTTTGGCGGTCTGGGCGGCTTACGCCAACCACTTTCACAACGATTTTCACTTTGACGATTCCCACACCATCGTCACCAACGTCTTCATCGAGCGTCTCCAGCACATCCCCCGCTTCTTCACCGATGCCACCCTGTTCAGCAGCGCGCCGCAAGGCCGCACGTGGCGCCCGCTGGTCGCCACCTCGCTGGCCATCGATTATTGGCTGGGGCACGGCCGCAACCTTTTCTATTTCCACCTGTCCACGTTCCTCTGGTTCCTCGTCCAGCTGCTCCTGATGTTTTTCCTCTTCCGCCGCATCATGGATGCGGCCGATCCGCATCCTTCCAACGCCTGGACCGCGCTGCTCGCCACGGCCTGTTACGGCCTGCATCCCGCCAACGCCGAAACCGTGAACTACATCATCCAGCGCGGCGACGTTTATAACACTTTGGGTGTGGTGGCGAGCCTCCTGCTTTTCGCCGCCTTTCCCGCCGGGCGGAAACGTGGATGGTATCTGCTGCCCGCCGTAGCCGCATACCTTTCCAAGGCTCCGGCATTGATCTTTCCCTTCATCCTGCTGGCGTACGTGTGGCTGTTTGCAACCGCCCGGCTTTCCCCCGGCCGCCAGGCTCTCCGCGCCACCTGGCCCGCCTTCGCCGTAACCGCCGCGGCGGCCATCCTCACCGCCAAAATGACGCCCGCCACTTTCAGCCCCGGTGGAAGTTCCGCATCGCTCTACCGACTCACCCAGCCGTGGGTCGCGCTGCACTACTTCCGCTCCTTCTTCCTCCCCACCGATCTCGCCGCCGACAGCGACTGGCCCTATCTCGACCCCCTCGGCGGACAGGCGTTCGCGGGTTACCTGTTCGTCGTGCTTCTGCTGGCCGCGGTGTTCTACACTGCGCGCCGCCGCGAAATGCGGCCCATCGCCTTCGGCATCCTCTGGTTTTTCCTGACGCTGCTGCCGACCTCCCTCCTCCCGCTGGCCGACGTGACCAACGACCATCGCATGTTCTTCCCCTTTGTGGGCCTGGCGCTGGCGGTTTTCTGGAGCTTGCGGCTGGCCCTCTTCCGCATCACGGCGCGTCTTGCCACCCGCCGCTGGCTGGTTCGCGCCGCAATCGCCGCCCTGGCGCCGGTGCTCGCCCTGGCGGCCGTGGGCACGCGCCAGCGCAACCAGGCCTGGCATACCGAAGAGTCGCTGTGGAAGGACGTCACCATCAAGCGCCCCGGGAACGGCCGCGGCCTGATGAACTATGCCCTCATCTTTTTGAATCGCCGCCAATTCGATCAGGCGCTCGCTTATCTCCAGCGCGCCGCCGCCCTCCGGCCCGACTATCCGCCCGTCGAAGTCAATCTCGCCATCGCCTATGGCGGCCTGGGCCGCGACGCCGAAGCCGTCCAGCACTTCGAGCGCGCGCAGGTTCTCGCCCCCAACCTGGAAGAATCCTATCTGCATTACGGCCGCTGGCTCAAAGACAAAGGAAAATTTGCCGAAAGCCAGGCGCAACTGGAAACCGCTTTGCGCGTGAACCCGCTTTCCTTCAACGCCCGCGATCTGCTGTCGCAGGTCTATGACGCCGAGGGCAAGCACGAGGCCGTCGACAAGCTCCTGGCAGAAACCGTGAAGCTGGCCTTCAGCGACGACATTGCGCAACGCTACATGGCCGAGCGCGCCCGCCGCCAGAAGCAGAACGCCACCCCCGAATCGCTGGTCAACCTGGCGGCCCAATATTGCCAGCATGGAAGGTACCCGGACTGCCTGTCCGCCGCCAAAAAAGCGCTGGAGCTCCGGCCCGATTACGCCGAAGCCTACAACAACCTGGCCGCCGCTTACCTCTCCATGAAAATGTGGGATGAAGGCATTCAGGCCGCCCGCAAAGCGCTGGCCCTCAAGCCGGATTACGCCGACGCCAAAAGCAACCTCGACTGGGCACTGGAGCACCGGCCCAAAACACAATCCCATGGCAGATAAGCGCCGCGCCAAAACTTCTCCTCGCGCGGCGCGCACTCCCGCCGCTCCTCCCCGTCCGCCGCTGGCCCGCCGCCGGAACCTCGTCCTCTGCCTGGCCCTGGCGCTGGCGGCGCTCGCAGCCTACGCCAACCACTTTCACAACGGCTTCCACTTCGACGATTCCCACACCATCCTCTACAACCTGAGCATCCGCGACCTGCGCAACGTGCCGCGCTTCTTCGCCGATGGGTCGCTGTTCAGCATAAGTCCCGTGAATAATACGTACCGTCCGGTCACCTCCGTATCGCTGGCCGTCGATTACTGGCTGGGCCGCGGTTTGAAGCCGTTCTATTTTCATCTCTCCACGTTCGTCTGGTTCCTGGTTCAACTGGTCCTGATGTTCTTCCTTTTCCGCCGCCTCATGAACGCGGCGGACGACCATCCCTCCAACACCTGGACGGCGCTCCTCGCCACAGCCCTCTACGGCCTGCATCCCGCCAACGCCGAAACCGTGAACTACATCATCCAGCGCGGCGACCTCTACGACACGCTCGGGGTGGTCGCAAGCCTGCTGATGTTCATCGCCTGGCCGGCGCGCCGTAAGTACGGGTTCTATCTTCTGCCGGCCGTGGCCGCATACTTCTCCAAGGCCCCGGCGTTGATCTTCCCCTTCATCCTGCTGGCGTACGTGTCTCTGTTCGAGACGGCCGGGCGTCTCCGCGCCGTCTGGCCCGCCTTCGCCGTCACCGCCGCCGCGGCCGTCTTCACCGCCCGGATGACGCCCTCCACTTTTTCCGCCGGCGCCGTGTCGGCCTCGCTCTATCGATTGACCCAGCCGTGGGTGGCCCTGCACTACTTCCGATCTTTCTTCCTGCCCACGCGGTTGTGCGCCGATGCCGCCTGGGTCGAGGTCTCCAGCGCCTTCAGCGCGGAGGCGCTGGCGGGCTATCTCTTCGTCGCGGCCCTGCTCGCCGCGGCGTTCTACACCTCGCGCCGGCGCGAAATGCGCCCCATCGCCTTCGGCATCCTCTGGTTCTTCCTGGCGCTGCTGCCCACCTCGCTTGTGCCGCTGGCCGACGTCATGAACGATCACCGCATGTTCTTCCCCTTCGTGGGCCTGGCGCTGGCGGTGTTCTGGACTCTCCGGCTGGTTCTGTTCCGGATGACCGCGCGGCTCACCGCCAATCTCGTCTGGCTGCGCGGCGCCCTCGCCGTGGCGATGCTGGCGCTGCTGGCCGCGGCGGTGGGCACCCACGTGCGAAACCGCGTCTGGCACACCGAGGCGTCGCTGTGGCGCGACGTGGTCCTCAAGAGTCCGCAAAATCCCCGCGGCCTCATGGGCTACGGCCACGCTTTGAACGATCTCGGCGACTATGCCCAGGCGCTCTCCTATCTGGAGCGTGCCGACAACATGACCCCCAACTCCACCGCCATCGAGATCAATCTCGGAGTGGCCTGTGCCGGACTGCACCGCGATGCGGAAGTCGAGCGCCACTTCCAGCGCGCCGAGGCGCTCGATCCGGCCATCGACGAGTCGTATATGCAATACGGCCGCTGGCTCCAGGACAAGGGCCGGCTCGCCGAAAGCCAGGAGCAATTCGAAGCCGCCCTGCGGCTGAACCCCGGCTTCATGCCGGTCCGCGAGCTCCTGATGCGGGTCTATTCCGGCGAGCGCAACTGGCGGGCGCTCGACGCGCTCGTCGACAGCACCCTGCAACTGGTCCCGGACAATGCCGTCGCGCGCGGCTTCCAGGCCGGGCGTGCCGCGCGCCCGGAGAGCGCCGCGGCCGGTTCCCCGGGCGCCCCAGGAGTTTCCCAGGCCGGTTCGCCCGATGCCTTGCTGAACCTCTCCATCGAGTTGTGTAAGGCGGGAAAGTACCCGGAATGTCTCACCGCGGCCCGGCAGGCGTTGGAGTTGCGCCCCGCCTGGGCGGAGGCCTACAACAACATGGCCGCCGCCTTCCTTTATATGAAACGGTGGGACGAGGGCATTCTTGCGGCCCGCCAGGCTCTCGCCCTCAAGCCCGATTATGTGTCTGCCCAGCGTAATCTGAGTTGGGCCATGTCGCACAAAGACGATGCGCCCTCGGGCGGCAGGTGAATCCCATGCTCCGCCCAACCACACCCGGCATCCGCCAAAAACCCTTCGCGCTCTGCCTGGGGCTGGTGCTGGTGGTTCTGGCGGCCTACGCCAACCATTTCCAGAACGAGTTCCACTTCGACGATCTGCACTCCATCACGCAGAATCCCGCCATCGCCGAACTGGGCAACCTGCCGCGCTTCTTCACCGATGCCTCGCTGTTCAGCATCATGCCGTCGGGACGCACCTGGCGTCCGCTGGTTTCCACCTCGCTGGCCATCGATTACTGGCTGGGAGGCGGCCTGAAGCCGTTCTATTTCCATCTCTCCACTTTCTTCTGGTTCCTGGTTCAACTGGTCCTGATGTTCTTCCTGTTCCGCCGCATCATGGATGCCGCCCGGCCGCATCCTTCCAACATCTGGACCGCGTGGTTCGCCACGGCCCTCTACGGCCTCCATCCGGCCAACGCCGAAACCGTGAACTACATCATCCAGCGCGGCGACCTCTACGACACGCTCGGCGTGGTTGCCGGCCTGCTGATGTTCATCGCCTGGCCGTCGCGCCGCAAGTACGGCTTGTATCTTCTGCCCCCCGTGGCCGCCTACTTCTCCAAGGCCCCGGCGTTGATCTTTCCCTTCATCCTGCTGGCGTACGTGTATCTGTTCGAGAGGACGGGGCGCCTGCGCGCCACCTGGCCCGCCTTCGCCGTCACCGCCGCCGCAGCCGTTCTCACCGCCGTGATGACGCCCTCCACCTACAATCCCGGCGCCGCCTCCGCGTCGCTCTACCGCCTCACCCAGCCCTGGGTCGCGCTGCACTATTTCAAATCGTTCTTTCTGCCCACGGAATTGAGCGCCGATACCGACTGGACCTACGTCGAGCCTTTCGGCCCGCGGGCGCTGGCCGGCTGCCTGTTTGTGGCGGCCTTGCTGGCGTCGGCCTTCTACGCCTCGCGCCGGCGCGAAACGCGGCCTGTCTGTTTCGGCATCCTCTGGTTTTTCCTGGCCTTGCTTCCCACGTCGCTCCTGCCGCTGGCCGAAGTGACCAACGACCACCGCATGTTCTTCCCCTTCGTCGGGCTCGCCCTGGCGGTAGTCTGGAGCCTGCGGCTGGTTCTCCTCCGCCAGCCGGCCTGGCTCCGCGCCGCGCTGGCCGCCGCCGTGCCGGTACTGGCCATCGCCGCCGCGGGCACATGGGAGCGCAACCGTGTCTGGCGCACGGACCAGTCGTTATGGCGCGACGTCACCATCAAAAGCCCGAAGAACGGCCGCGGCTGGATGAATTACGGCAACATTTTCCTGTCGCGCGGCGACGTGGCCACGGCCCTTCCGTATCTGAAGCTCGCCGCCCAATACAGCAAGGGGGAGGAGCAGGGATTGAACCAGACGCTCGAGCAGAACCTCCGGATGGCGCTCGGTGACGAGACGGCGCGCCGATATCTGGGAGAGCGCGCGAAACTCGAAAAGAGCATTCAGGAGATGACCCCGGCAGCCACCAACCCCGGAGCCCTGCCGAACCCCGCCGCCGTCCCCGGGGCACCGGCGAACCCCGCCGCCAACCCCGGCGCACCGGCGAATCCCGCAGCCACCCCCGGGGCCCCGACGAATCCCGCCACCGCCACCGGTGCTCCGGCGAACCCCGCCGCCATCCACGGTGTCCAGACGAACCCCGCCGCCAACCCCGGCGCACCGGCGAACCCCGCCGCCACCCCCGGGGCCCCGACGAATCCCGCCACCGCCACCCCCGAGGCCCTCCTCAACCTCTCCGCGGAATACTGCAAAAATGGGAAGTACCCGGAATGTCTGGACGCGGCGCAAAAGGCCCTGAAACTCCGGCCCGATTTCCCGGAAGCCTACAACAACATGGCTGCCGCCTACCTCTCGATGAGCCGGTGGGACGATGGCATTCAGGCCGCCAGAAAGGCGCTGGCCCTCAAGCCGGGTTATGAGGACGCAAAGAATAATCTCGACTGGGCGCTGAAGCACAAGCCGCAAGCCCGGTCCGGGGGCAGGTGAACGACCGAATGTCTCGCATCCATATCCGCACCATGGTTCTCTGTCTGGCGTTGGCCGCGGCCGTTTTCGCGGCTTACTCCAACCACTTCCAGAACCAGTTCCATTTCGACGATTCCCATACCATCGTCTCCAACGTCTACATCACCAAGCTGAGCAACATCCCGCAATTTTTTACCAATGCGGCGTTCTTCAGCATGCAGCCGGAGGGACGCACCTGGCGGCCCATCGTTTCCGCATCGCTGGCCATCGATTATTGGCTCGGGCGCGGCCTGAAGCCGTTCTATTTCCATCTCTCCACCTTCGTCTGGTTCCTGGTTCAACTGGTCCTGATGTTCTTCCTCTTCCGCCGCATCATGGACGCCGCCGAGCCGCACCCCGCCAACTTCTGGACGGCGCTGTTCGCCACCGCCTGCTTCGGCCTTCATCCGGCCATGGCCGAGACCGTGAATTACGTCATCCAGCGCGGCGACCTCTATAACACGCTGGGCGTGGTCGCCAGCCTGCTGCTTTTCGTGGCCTATCCCGCGCGGCGCAAATCCGGGCTGTATCTCCTGCCCGCCGTGGCCGCATACCTCGCCAAGGCGCCGGCTCTGATTTTTCCGCTTATCCTGCTGGCCTACGTCTATCTCTTCGAATTTGGGGCAGGCGATCCCGAGGCCTCCTCCCGGCCCGGCCGCCTTTCCGCCGGTCTCCTCGCCCTGCGCGCCACCTGGCTCGCCTTCGCCGTCACCGCCGCCGCCGCCATTCTCACCGCGAAAATGACCGCCTCCACTTACAACCCCGGCGCCATTTCCGCCTCGCTCTACCGCATCACCCAGCCCTGGGTGGCGCTGCATTATTTCAAATCGTTCTTCCTGCCCACCGAGCTGAGCGCGGATAGCGACTGGACCTACGTTCAGCCCTTCAGCCCTCAGGCCTTGGCCGGCTACCTGTTTGTCGCCGTGTTGCTGGCGGTGGCGCACTACACCTCGCGGAAGCGCGAGTGGCGGCCCATCAGTTTCGGGATTCTCTGGTTTTTCCTGGCAATCCTGCCCACCGCCATGCTGCCGCTCGCCGACGTCACCAACGACCATCGCATGTTCTTCCCGTTTGTCGGGCTGGTGCTGGCCGTGTTCTGGGCCTTGCGGCTGGCGCTCTTGCGCAAGCCGGCGTGGACCCGGGCCGCCATCGCCGCGCTGGTGGTCGTGCTGGCGCTCGAAGCCGCCGCCACCCACCAGCGCAACCAGGTCTGGCGTTCCGAAGAATCGCTCTGGCGCGACGTGGCCGAAAAGAGCCCCCGCAACGGCCGCGGCCTGATGAACTACGCCGCCGCGCTCCTGATCCGCGGCGACTTCACCAACGGTCTGCCGCTTCTCCAGCGCGCGGCGGCTTTGAACCCTCTCGACTTCCTCCCGGAAATGAACCTCGGGGTGGCCTACGGCGGCATGAAGCGCGATGCCGAAGCCGACCAGCATTTCCAGCGCTCCATCGTGCTGGCGCCGGCTTTCTGGGAGCCGCATTATTACTATGGCCACTGGCTCGAGAGCAAGGGCCGCCTCGCCGAAGCCCAGGCGGAGCTGGAATCGGCCGTGCAGTACAACCTGCTTTCCTTCGCGGCCCGTTCCCTGTTGATGCAGGTCTACGAGGAAACCGGCAACAACGCGGCCCTCGAAACCCTGGCGCAGGAAACCTTGAAGCTGGCGGGCGAAGATGAAACCGCGCGCCACTTCGGCATGCCAACCGGCCAGCATCCTGAGCAACCCGTCCCGCCCGTCCAGCCCGCCCCGCCGCAAAGCACCACGCTAACACCGGCCGTGGCCCAAGCGGCCGCCGAGGATATATTGAGGGACGCCACCAAGGACTGCCGGGCGGAGCACTACGACGATTGCCTGGCGAAGACCCGCCGGGTGCTCGAACTGCGTCCCGAGTACCCGGAGGCTTATAACGTTCTGGCCATGGCGTTCATTGCCACCGGCAGGGGCGACGACGGCATCGAGGCCCTCCAGCACGCGCTCCGCATCAACCCGGATTATGAAACCGCGAAGAAGAATCTGGCCTGGGCCCTGGAAGAACGGAAAAAGGTGCTGGCGCCCACTGCCAAAAAGTAAATCACCCCGCCACTTCCTGAAAAAACCGCAGTGACTGGCGGGCGCACTCGGACCACGTGAAGCGCCGGGCGTTGGAGCGCCCCAGGCCGATCAACTCCTCGCGCCGCGTGGGCGCGGTGAGCATGTCCCGCATGGCATCGCGTAGTTCGCCCTCGCTCCGGGGATCGATCAAAACCGCGGCATCGCCGGCCACCTCCGGCAGCGCCGAGATCCGCGACGTGATCACCGGCGTTCCCGCCGCCATGGCCTGCACCACCGGAAACCCGAACCCCTCGTAAAGAGATGGGTACACGAAAGCCGTGGCGCCCGCGAAGATCCCCGGCAAATCCCGCTCGGCGACATAGCCGAGATACCGGATCCCCGGAGTGGGCTGCCGCAGGCGGGCCATGGTTTCGCTTTGCGCCCAGCCCGGCGGACCGGCCAGAATCAGCTCGAATTCCTCCCGGATGGAGGCGGGAAGCCCCCCGTAGGCATCCAGCAGCAGGTCCACGTTTTTTCGCGGCTCGATGGTGCCGACAAACAACAGATACGGGCGTTTCAGGCCATACCGCAAGCGGGCGGCTTCCGCCTCTTTCGGTGTCGCCTCGAAAAACTGCTCGGCAATGCCGTGGTGAATGACGCGAATCTTCTCCGGCGCCAGGCCCAGAATGCGGACCGCGTCGTCGCGCGTGGCCGCCGACACGGCGATGAGCCCGTCGGCACGCTTGAGAATCCGTTCGGCGAAACGCCGGTCGGCCGCCACATTCGCCGCCGAGTGCGTTTCCGGCAGGATCCAGCAGGTCAGGTCGTGTATGGTGGCGGTCAGCCGGGCGTCGCGCGGCGGGTGCAGCAGCTTGCACGTGTGGAAGACGTCTGCATGGGGATTGATCCAGCCGCTGAGGCCCGCGGGAAACCGGTTCAGAAGAAACAGCAGGCCCAGCCGCAGGCCCGTAGTCATGAGGTTCACGGCGGAGCCTTCGTGGTCCAGCAGGCTCGGTTCCCCCAGGAACGGAAACAGCCGGATCTCCACCCCGCGCGATTCCTGTAGTAGGTGCCGTGTCCAGTAGTACAGGTAATTCTTTACACCGGCGCTGCGGACCAGGAGCGGTACGGCGTCAATCGTAACGCGCATCCATGCCACAGCTTATCAGGCTGGCGCGGCGCATGGACACATTTCGCGCTTCAGCCCCCGCGCTGGCGCTTCTGCAACTCCTGGACCGCCGCCAGGTCCCGGTCGCGGCCGGCAGCCTGCTTGGTGGCGATCAGGTCCTCCAGGCCGATCACTGGGACCGTTACGCCGGCCACGATCATCTGGCCTCGGCGCGGCCAGGCAGACTCAAACGAAAGTCCGGCGGCAGTCGAAGTGAGGATGTCGACCCGCCATCGCGACACACCCAGTTGGTAGAAGTTCCCGGGAACCGTGAAGTACTCTGCCGCGATTCCCTTCAGCGGGGCGCCGAACCGCGCCAACGCCTGGTATAGCCGCACCGCGTTTTCAGGCTCCGGATTCGTCCAGAGGTCCAGATCCTTCGTGTTGTACGGCTCCGTGTACTTCATCACCGCGTAGCCGCCGATCACCAGGAAGCGCACCTCCCCGGTTACCAATTCGGACAACAGATCTCTCCAGTCGGAGACTATCCGGTCGATCGCCGAGCTGATAGACATGGTATTCAACGGCCATCTCCAGGGCGGCTCGGACAATCGCCTCGTCGCCCTGCGCCTGCCAGAAGTCGATGTCGAAGGAGCGATCCATCTGGTCGATTCTGCCGGCGCGTTCCATCATACTTCTTTTAGAATACCGCTTCCGTTTGTCTCCGCCCCATTTGCAATTTCGCAATCTTGCGAATACACTGGCATCGAGTGCCTCGAACGCGAGTCGTCCTCTACCGGGAGGAAGACGGCTCATGCCCATTCCTGGAGTGGTTCGGCGAATTGCCCGCGAAAGTACAGGACAAGTGCTACCTGCGATTGGAGCGGCTGGGGGGAGATGGGCCACGAACTGCGGTGGCCCGAGGCCGACTTCCTGCGCGACGGGATTTACGAGCTCCGCGTCAGCCTTCAGGGCATTCATCGCCGGGTTCTGTACTTCTTCCACGGGGCGATCGCGGCAGTGGTGTCGCACGGGCTTGTGAAAGAACGGGTGGCGCCGCCCAAGGAGATCGATCGCGCCATCGAGCGCAAGAAGCGGTTCGAAGCGAATCCGCCGGCACACACCCACGAGGAGACTTGACGTGGCTAAGAGCTTGAGACCATCTATCGACGCAGTGGAGATCGTTCACCGCCGGTTTTATGCAGGCAAGCCCGGCCGTCTGAAGAATCTGGAAGAGGCGCGGGCGAACGAGGAGATCGCCCGCAAGATCTACGAGTTGAGGACTGCGGCAGGTCTTACTCAAACTCGGCTTGCCAGGCTCATCGGTACCACTGCATCGGTCATCTGCCGCCTTGAGGACGCGGATTACGAAGGCCACTCCCTGGCGATGCTGCGCCGGATCGGAGACGCGTTGCATCAGCGAGTCGAGATCCGGTTCGTTCCGATTCGGCGCTCGGCATAGAACACCGGCCCCCTCAAACTTTGATGGACCGAATCTCAGGGCTGGAAGAGCGCGACACCGGCTGCTTCCGCCGCTCGAACGAGCTGGCGATCCAGGCTGGCCAGCGGTAATCGTTCCTGGATAGCGACGTTGAGATAGGCGGCATCGTAAACGGTCAAGCCGTACTCCTGGGCCAGGGAGAACACTTCGTCGTACGATGCTGGCTCGCTGAGGCGCACGTTCAGCTCATTCGGCGAGATCAGAAACTGCTCGCTGTCTGCTTCGCCGATCCGGCCGCGGCGAAGGCCCATGAGAACGCTGTTCCGAATTTCGTACGCCCAAAGCCGCGGGGCTACGGTGTCCACGGCCGACGAAGCAACGGCCTGAAAGACGGCTTTTGTGTAATCCGTCTGCTCGTCGGGAAAACACCACGCGGACGCTATCGAGGCATCAATGACAACGGCCGCCATCAACGGCGCCCGTAGTTAATGTGGTCGCGGGAGGTCCAGCCTTCGGGATCGGGTTTAACGCGCTTCTGAATCTCGAGGATTCGCGCGCCGGCGTCGGCCCGCTTCCGGCGCTTCTCGGCCTCCTCGGTAGGCGCGCCGTTCGAGTCCCTCTGCTGGAGAACCGTTTCCAGAAGATAGGCCTCCAGCGAGAGCCCTCTCTTCCGGGCCTCCTCGGTGAGCCGATCCACCACTTCGGGTGGCCAATCGAGCTGGACGGTCATAGCGTTCCCTGATTCGATGGTACCAAGAGATTAGCGTTGGCCTTCGCCGCATGCCCGGACTCGCCGAAATGTGGTGGCTGCGCTGATTCCGGGTGTCGATCGCGTAGCCGAAGTGAAGGATTGTCGCGCCGCTTCCGCGCCTGCTCTGCGGTGGTCTCTCCGTGATCGTGTTCGAGTGTGGCCAGCAGCTCGCTCACCGGCTTGGCGCCGCGCTCGGCGGCGATCAGCACGCCGGAATCGAGGACCAATCCCATGCCGGCGGGTTCAACGGCTCGCGGTGGGCGTCGATGCCCGCTTGCACGTCCTTGGCGAAGTCGGGATCGGGCACCGGCACGTAGCCCAGTTTCTCTTCATGCGCTTTCGCCAGTTCGATGCACTCGCTGATCTTCCGGCCCGGACCTTGCGGCGTTCTGATGATGGCCACGGGGCGATGGTCCTGCTCCACGATCACCTCGATGCCTTCCTGGACCTTGGCCAGCACGGCGTGGATATCGCGTGCGAGTTCGGCTTCTGTAATGCGGACCGTCGCCATCTCTTCGATCATAGCGTTTCTTCTTCCTCCCCGGCTCCGGCAGCTAAAGACTCCCAGAAGCGTTTGGGGCAGTCTGCGTGAACGACCAGGGTCGGCAAGTATCCGATGGCGGAGGCTCCTCCGGCGGATGGTCTCGCCGCACAGTTTGCAGCGGGGCAGGCCTTCATGCTCGGCCAGGTGGTCATCGAACCGGACGTAGCTGGAAAACGGCCGGTGGCAGACCGGGCAGTCGATGGAGGGGTCGTATTCGTCTTCGTTGCGGAGCTGGTGAGGGGAATCACTTGGGGTGGGCCGTGAGGCCCACGAGGTCGTAGGTGTCGTTTTCGATGATGAAGTAAAACCGCCAGTCGCGGGTGACACGGGCTTGCCAGAGGCCCTGGGACTCATCGTATTTTTTCGCCCGGAGGGAAGGGTGCCGGAGGTTCTGAAGCAGAAGCAACACCTGTTTGTCCAAGGCAGCTTGGATGTCTTGGGGAGCTTTTTTGTAGGCCCGCTCGAAATGGGTGGTTCGGCGGATCTTCATTTGGCCAGGCGTTTGGTTTTTGGCCTCGGGGTGCGCTTCCTGACTGCCTTGTGGAGGTCGGCGATGAATTCCTCGGCGCTGGAAAAAACTTTGGATACCCTGCCAGCCTTGATGTCTGCCAAGCCCTCAGCCAGATGCGCATCGACGATGCGGCGCTGGGCGGGGGTGTATTCGTCATCGGCGGTGGAAAATTTGGAGCGGTCGATTACCAGCCTGGGCGTGATGACGATCTTGCCGCGCTGGAAGGCAAAGTTGACCAGGTCGCCTTTGGACAGGCCAGCCTGGCGCCGGACCGCGGTGGGGATGGTCACCTGACCTTTATTTTGGATTTTACCGGTGGTGTTCATAAAGCTTGTTGAGTTTAGATTCCCGGACGTCAGGATTCCTGACTTCCTGCCGGTAGCATAGCAGACGGGCGGGGGTGTCAAGTTCAGCGCTTGATGTCCTTCAGCAGCGCAACAAGTCGCTGAAGCCTGCATGCTCGGACTCGCCGAAATGTGGGGGCTGCGCTGATTCCGGGTGTCGATCGCATAGCCGAAGCCCGAAGGGACGTCCTGACCATCCAAGATAACAGATTCCGGACGAACTTCGCCCATGTGATCATGGGTGATACTGTTTTTGGCGACACCAATTTGAGCAATGTGGCGGGGCTGGATACCTGCAATCACTTGCGGCGAGCACTCTGGACCATAGGACACTTGCCAAATCAGGCCCTCTCCCGCTTCTGTTTCTTCGGGGTTGTGGTCTTCCTGACAAGCTTATCGAATCCGACTTGGGTTTCGAGTTCAGAAACTGCGTGGACGCCGCCGCGGTTATAGACTGTCTTGACCCTTGGCTCCCAGGTACGTTTGGAGCTTAGCGACGGCGGGCGTGCTTCGTTGGGCACATTGAAGCTGGCGGACAGGGAGCCGAGGATTTTCAGGGCGCCGCTTTTTGCGCTGCGGGGCGGTGGGCTTTTTCGGTGCAGGAGATAACTGCGATTCGAGGTGATGGCAAGTGCATGCCGGCGGCGTATGGCCGGCGCCCAGACTCCCGCCGTCGGCCGCCGCGTCGAGGACTTTCTTTTCGGCCGTCGCCAGTATTTTTGAAACTTGGGTCTCCCGCCGGCAGTCGCCGCACACCCAGCGCGCCTACCGGCCAAGCTCCTCAACAGCGCCTAACAGAACCGACTCGATCTTGATGCCGCGTTTTCCGAAGTCGTCAATGAGGATTTCGGTGATCCGAGTCTCCGATTCACGTCTGCGGCTTCTGGCATCATCAAGCTTCAGGCTCTCCATGAGTTCCCGCGTCCGCGCCAATAACAGCGGAACCAACACGTCGAACGGGTGACCATTCGAAGAAAAACAGAATAGGTAGGGATTGACGACCTTCCAGGCGAGGTGGATTTCCGCTCTCGCCTTTTTTCCGTCCATCATGGTCAGGGGTGGAGAGCTTCCCCCAGTATCGAAAGACAGGTTGAGGGTCTGTGTGCTCACGGGAATACTGCCCGTCGTCGCGCTTTTGACGGATTCGGACACGGAAGGCTCCGGATTGCGTATGGTTCCGGCGCCGTCGCCTCCAGGCCGTCGTCCACGAAATGCAAATCGGATCACGGAACCGAGCCCCGAAAGGGCCAGGACTCCGATGCCTGAAAAAACCCATTGTTTATTCCACGTGAAAATACCGTCGGCGGCTAAGAGTTCTTTCGCCACGTTACGCGTTCTCGACTCGGGCTGGGAGTTGGTTCCCTGGCCCCACCCGCACAACCCCATGAGCGCAACCGCGCATAGCAATAGCGACCATTGACCTTTAGGCGTTATCACTTTGTCCCGTCTGTAGTCCTTTGTAGTATTCGTCACGCTCTTTACGCAAGAGTGAGGCAATTTTTTCAGCGTCCTCCGGCTCGTTCAAACAAAACGCCGAATGAAGCCAAATCAAGAAACAATCAAAAGTGCGTTTGCCTGGAGCATTCGCAGGGGAACGTTCGCCCATCTCAACCGATGCGCGGACCAACTCAATCGCTTCTTTTGTCTTACCCTGCCTGAGAAGCTGTCGTCCTTTGTTTAAAAGGACCATTTCAGGGATCTGATCATCATAAAGGGGGCGCAACTCTAGCTGTTTAAGGAGAGCGTCAGCTTTAGTGAGAGCAGCAATCGCGACTGACCAGTTCCGGGCGGGCGTTTCCTTGTCCCACTCGTCGAGCTTTTCGACCTCAGCTACTAGCGGCTCAGGACCGAAAGTCGTCAGCATCTTCTGAAGAAGATCCAGCACGCTGGACCACTCTGTCGTGCGCCCGATGAGGTACTCTCGTGTTTCGCGCCAGGTCGCCTGAGCCGCCTCTAAATCGGACTGGTGAAGTGTGGAGAAGGACAGGGCAAGAAGTGAAAGGAACGAGATGCCGCAGAACAGCTGCAGGGTGACGAATGCTTGACCGAGCCAAGTTCGTGGCATCAGCGGGGACACGCCCACCGTAGTGATGGTTGTCACGCTGAAGAAGACAGCGCCCCACGTGTTCGGCGATATACTGGCACCTGAGACTGAGAAAGTGGTTGGATCGAGTTTCCAGGCAGCCAAGTAGACGTAGCCAAAGGCGGCAGTCACTAGCACAAGACATGCGAGAAAGACGATGAGGAACGAGAGGACGGCCATTTTGGGCGTGAGCAAGACCCTCGCGACGCGGTCAACCCAGTCGCACACCTGGACGGACGTCTCCACCTCCTCGTTGGCCTTAGATATTCGCTTGCCTGAGACGCCTTTCTCGGGCGAAAGATCCTGGAAGACGGTCCGCTCCCAATTCTTAGCAAGCCACCGAAGAGCCCGATCACCGAGGTTAACGAAGATCCTGGTGGGGGCCAATACCCAGGAAAACGAAGTTATGAGGACGACTGAGATCGCAAAGAGAATGACAAGGATGCCCAACATGAGCAGAGGCCGACTTCTTGTGCTTACCACGAGGATAGCGAGGTAGGGCAGGATAAACGGCAGCGAGACTACCGTCCAGCCCGATCCATAAATAGAGCTAACGGCACGCCAAATCAACGCCGCTGGTCTACGAAAGAACTGGGCCAGATAGTACACCACATAGAAAGGGCTCCATAAAGGAAACGTTGCTGTATATACGGCTAACCGAAACAAACTCGCTCCTCCGAAGGCGATTAGGTAGACTATTAGGATTACCAGGACAACAGCAGAGCCGGGAATCCCCGCATCGGCTAACAGCGCCTTCCACCTTCCTGGAATCAAATCGAGTGCGTGGTGACCGAAGAGCTGGCAAGTTACTGCCGTCCAGAAAGCAACCGCCCAACACCGCTTGCACCAAACGAGGAGCGGTTTAATCCTGGCTGTCGTCGCGCTTCCCGTAGGGGCGCTGTCCGCCACGGCGGCTCCTCCTTCTTGCCAATCTTACCTTGAACGGTCTGTTGTCGGACACAAACGGCAGCCCCACCGCTGGTCCTAAATCGCCAGCAAATGACTGGCGCTCTCCGAGGTTGACGAACGCACGCCGGCGACAACAAGAACCGGAATCGTTTGCACGAACACGGAGCAGCGCCCACTGTCCCAGCACTCGACTTTCGTCTAACTCCGGTAGCATCAATTGACTTGAAGGTTTTCCGGGCACCGTGGGACGGGCCACCTCGCCCCGCAGTCGATGGATTCCCCACCACACCATTCCTCGCCGGTCAGCAACCCCTTGAAAATGAAGGGGATCGCCCTTCCGCTCCATCAGCCCCTGAGGCGGCTCGACACCGGTCACAGCCCCACGAAATAATCCGTAACTCCACCCTGTAAAACGACTTAAGGATTAATTCGCAGCCCTCCGCCCCCCGTCCGCGAGGTCTCGTCTCCTACAATGGAAGTAGGTACTCGGACCTCGCAAGAGACTCCCTCTCCCACGCTCTTTGACAACTGAATATCCAGCCGCTCATCGACGGCTTCTCCTCCAGGTGTGGCTCATTCCATCGGTACATCTGGGGGGCCGCACACCACGGCTCCCCAGGTGTACCAAGAGAGGTCGGCCGGCCACCACACACCGCAAAATCTCCTGTCTGTCATCCCGTCACCCTGTCACGCGGAATTGGGTCTTCAGTCACTCACGACCCGGAACTGGGTTCGTTCCGCGTTTTTCGAGGCCAAACGAGCCTCCGCAACGCGCTACACACCGCAGATCTCCTGTCATCCTGTCACCCTGTCACCCCATCACGCCCGGGGCCCCAAACCCCCGCAAACGCGGGTATCCGCGCCTCCGCACCCCGAAAACCCCCTGTCACCCCCTGTCACCTGTCACGCGGAATTGGGTTCGTTCCTCTCTTTTGCCCCCCCGTCCCCCCCGCAAACCGTACGCTATACTGGAGCTTCCAAGTCCGAAAAAGGCGGGTCCCTCCAGAGCCGACATGAAGTGGCGTGGCGACTATCTCTACCTCGTCCAGAATCTGGTCTTGAAGGATTTCCGGATCCGGTACCGGAATATGTCGCTCGGCGTCCTCTGGTCGCTGCTCAACCCCTTGGTCATGATGGGGGTCCTCACCTTTGTTTTCACCAAGATCTTCCAGCAGCCCACCCCCCACTTCCCGCTGTTCATCCTCTGCGGCATGGTCCCCTATAACTTCTTCACCATCGCGTGGCTTACCGGGACCAATTCCATCGTCGACAACGCGCCGCTCATCAAACGCGTCCCCGTCCCGCGCGAGGTCGTGCCCATCACTACCGTCCTGGCCTGCTGCATCCACCTCCTGGTGCAAATCGCGCTGCTGCTTTCGCTCGCCTTCCTCTCGGGCAAGGGTTTCAACGTCCAGTGGTTCTGGATGCCCGTGCTGTGGCTGCTCGAAATCGTCTTCGTCTGCGGGTTGGCCATGCTCACCGCCACCCTCAACGTGTTCGTCCGCGACACGCGCTACATGGTGGAATCGGCCAACCTCGTGCTCTTCTGGCTGGTCCCGGTCTTCTACTCCTCCGACATCATCCCCGCGCGCTACCTCCCCATCATCGACCTCAACCCGGTCGCCGCCCTGGTCGTCTCCCTGCGCAAAATCCTGCTCAATGCGGAACCGCCCGCCGCCGGCACGCTGATCCGGCTGGTGGCCGTCTCCTTCGCGGTTTTCGCCATCGGCCTGATCGTCTTCCACCGCCTGAAGCCGAGGTTTTATGAGCATATCTGACCGGCGCCCGGCGGTGGTCTTCGACCATGTCTGGAAGTCCTTCTCCCGTCACGTCGGACAGATGCTCATCCGCGACCGCGTCGTGCACATGCTGCGTTCCCGCCACACCGAAAAGTTTCATGCGCTTTCCGATGTCTCCATCTCCATGGATCACGGCGAGAGCGTGGCGGTCATCGGCCACAACGGCGCCGGCAAGAGCACCCTGCTGAACCTGGCCACCGGCCTGTGCCGGCCAGAGAGTGGCCGGGTCGAAGTCGACGGCCGCGTCGCCGCCCTGCTCGACCTCGGCGCCGGGTTTCATCCCGATCTCACCGGCGCGGAAAACGTCCACATCAACGCCGCCCTGCTCGGCCTCTCGCGCCGCCAGGTTCACGACAGGTTCGATGAGATCGTGGCCTTCTCCGAAATCGGCGAGTTCATCCATGAGCCCCTGCGCACCTATTCGAGCGGCATGATGATGCGCCTGGCCTTCTCCGTGGCCGTGAGCGTCGACCCGGACATTCTGATCATCGACGAGGTCCTGGGCGTGGGCGATCTCGCGTTTCAGGCCAAATGCCGGGAGCGCATCCTGAAATTCCGCCATTCCGGCAAGACCATCCTGTGTGTTTCCCATGCCGGCACCACCCTCAAGGACCTCTGCACCCGCGGCGTGCGGCTCGATCACGGCCGCGTAGTCGATGACGGGCCCATCGCGCGCGTGCTTGAAGCCTACCAGACCGCCGTCAGCCATCAGGCCGCCTATTCGTCTCAGTAGGTGCTTCCACACACTCGCCGCGCCCCCGCCCCTCATTCACGCGCAGGTGCTCCCCCTGACACGGTAAAATGAGCGTCTTGTAGTCTCGGGGGAAGGACATCGCAGGCATGGGCAGGTTCCGGTTTCCGGTTTTCCGACGCGCGGAGGTGTTGGTATTGCTGTTTTGGCTGGCCTGGCCGCAGGCCGCCCGGTTGCAGGCGCAGGTCTCCTACAGCACCGGCTCGGGCAAGACCTCCGTTTTCGCGTATTACGATCCGCTGAACCCGCCGCCCAAGGCGCCCGCCACCACAGCCGCGACGCCCACTTACTTCGTGCCGACCCTGCCGACGGTCTCGCCCAGCCAATACGCCGCCGAAAAATCGGCCCTCGCCCCGTTCGTGAAATCCAGTTTCCCGCTGCCCCCGAGTGTGCAGGTCGTTCCCCAGCCGGTAATCCCACGGGCGCCGGCAGCCAGCACTCCGATCGTCCAGGCTCCCACCTTCAGTTGGCAGGGCATTCCGGATACCGGTTACCAGCCGCCGTCTCCCGATCTCGCGGTGGGGCCTTCCGACGTGATCATGGTGGTGAACTCCACCATCGCGCAGTTCACCCGCTCCGGCGCCATGGTGAAGCAAACGGCCTTCGGGGACTGGTTCGCCTCGCTGCTTCCCACCATCTGCCCCTCCGGGCTGGGCCAGTGCCTGCTGTTCGATCCCGTGGTGCGCTACGACCAGCTCCACGGCCATTTTCTGTTCCTGGCGTCTTCCCGCGATTTCCTCGCCAAGGCGGCTTATAACCTGATCTCGGTCTCCAACGGCGCCACCTACGCCGGCGGTTGGAAAATATTTGCGCTGAATGCGGCCATCGACGGCACCACCGCCACGCTGAACTGGGCCGACTTCTGGCGCTTTGCCTACGACAACGAAGCGCTGTACCTCGCCGGAAACCTGTACGACCAGAACGGGGGCTTTCAATACGGCAAGATCCGCGTGGTGAAGAAATCCGAGTTGTACAACCCGGCCACTACCACGCTGGACTACACCGAGGTCTGGAACATGCAGAACGCCGACGGAACCGCGGCGTCGTCTCTCGACCCGGTGCAGCAGCGCGGCATGCCCTCGGCGGTCAATACCGGCGGACTGTTTGTCAATGCTGCCGATACCCTCCCGGCCGCCTACCTTACGGTCTGGCAAATCAACAATCCGTTGGCTGCGACGCTGACCTTGACCCGCTCCACCGTGACGGGCCTGAAGTCCTACTATGCCCCCGCACCCGCGCCGCAGGCCGGCGGGTTTTCGCCCATCGACCCCGGTGACAGCCGCCTGCTGAAGGCCATCTACCGCGATGGTTATATCTACACGGCGCGGGATACCGGATACACGGATCAGACCACTACCGTCACCTATGACGTGATCGCCACCGCCACTATGACGCTCAGCTCGCAGGCGTGGCTGACGAACGCCAATACTTTCTATCCGGCATTCGATGTTCCGGCCACCACCGCGCCGGGAGCGCCCTTCGCCACCGCCAACCAGATCACCGGCACCACCACGGCTGCCGATGGGTCGCTGACCTTCGCCGGCATTACCAGGCTCAAAGCCGGAGAGGATTTCTTCAACCCCGGAGGGCCCACGCCCTTCCGCTGGGGCGACTATTTCGGCGGAGCGGTGGACCCGGTCTCCGGCGGCCTGTGGGCTTCCGGCGAATACGCCAAGCCCGCCGTAGGCGGTATCGGCCAGTGGGGCACGTGGGCCGGCTACTTTCCGTGGCTCACCGTCCAGGCATACGCCGACGTGGATCCCTCGTTGCCTTACTTCGATTACATCAATGTCCTGAGCGTGTGGCAGGCCACCGCGGGCTGTTCGGTGACGCCCACCGCCAGGTTCTGCCCCAACGACATCGTGACGCGGAACCAGATGGCGGCGCTGCTCATCCGCTCCATGTTCGGCAGCACCTTCACCTATACCCAAACGCCGTACTTCACCGATGTTCCGTCCACCGATCCGTTTTTCCCGTACATTCAGAAACTGCGCGACCTCGGAATCACCAAGGGGTGCGGCGCCACCGCGTTTTGCCCGGGCGATCCGATAAACCGGTGGGCCGCCGCCATCCTGATTATTCGCGGGAAGCTCGCCTCGCTGGCGGGAGACAACTTCCCGTTTCCCGCCGCGCCCTATGCCGTGGATGTGCCGCCCAACGACCTCGGGTTCCCGTTCATTCAGAAGATGTACGAGTTGGGCATCACCTCCGGGTGCACCGCCACGGCCTACTGTCCCGACCGCGTGATCACCCGGCAGGAGATGGCCGTGTTCCTGACGCGCGCCTTCCTCAACTAAAGCCGGCGATTCCGAGCCGCGACCGTAAGCGGTTCCTGCCCCTGTTTTTACTCTCCCTCCCCCAGTAGGAGTAAAGTGAAGTCTGAGGAGTGACCGCGATGCGTGCGAGATCATGCGCCTGGGCAGGGATCGCTGCTGTCGTAGTGCCACTCGTCTGTCATGCCCAGGCCGTGGCCATCGGGGCGGGGTATGCCGCTCCCCGGCCCATCGATGTGGCGCCCGGCCAGGTGATCACGCTGTTCGTGCAGATCCCCGGAAAGATCGCCAGCGACCCGGTTACCGCGCAACCTCCTCTGCCCATGCTGTTCGCCGGATTCTCCGTGCTGCTGCGCCAGTCGTTTCCCTCCGACCCCACGTCGGTGCCGATTCAGGCCGTGACCGATTACCAGTCGTGTTCGGCCCTCGTGCCCACGCAATGCGACGTGGTCAGCATGGTCACGGTCCAGATTCCCTTCCAGCTCACACCCAACATCCCCCGTACCCGCCTGCCGCAGAACTTCGCGCGGCTCGACATCAGCTATAGCGGCAACACCGCCACCTCCCTGATCCTCAACCCGGTGACCGACCGCATCCATGTGGTGAACACGTGCGACGTCATCGCCAATTCTTCGCTGGACACCTGTGTTTCCCAGGTCGCGCATCCCGATGGCACGATGGTAAGCCTCGAACAGCCGGCCGCGGTCGGCGAAACATTGACCATCTCGCTGGTGGGCCTGGGCCAGCCCGACCAGACGGTGGCCACCGGCGCGGCCTCGCCACAGCCCGCGGTCCCGGTCTCCGATGTGCTGATGAGTTTCGACCCGCGGGCCAACGCCTCGCCCGGCATGCCGGTCCCCGGAACCGCCCTGCCGGCCAGCGCGCAGTTGCTTCCCGGCGCCGTGGGGATTTACCAGGTCGCGTTCACCGTGCCCGCGCTGCCCGGCGGCACTCCGGCTTGCGGCGATTCCATCCAGTCGAACCTGGCGGTGAGTATCGGCCGCGTAAGCTCCTACGACGGCGTGGCCATCTGCGTGGATCCCGCCGGCGGCCCGCAGCAATAACCGCCCCGCGCCACGTAGTAGAATAGCGTAGAGAACCAGGCTGGTCCCCGGTTTTGGCCCGGCTCCGGTTCCGCGCCGTGCCCACGCACTCCGGCAACTTGATCCGGAAGAGCGCTTTTTATTGGGAGATTTTCTGAATGCACAAATCGGCAGTTCTTATGGTTTCACTTGTGTTCTGGTCCTGTTCCCACAAGCCGGCGGCCGTCGCCACCCGGACCGAGAACAAGCCTGGTCCCCGGGTCCAGGCCGCGCCGCCCGCCAGCCTGTTCCCCGTTCAGGTGAACGGCAAGTACGGCTACATCGATAAGGCCGGCAAGATGGTCATACAGCCCTTTTTTGGGGGCGCTTCCCGGTTTTCCGAAGGCCTGGCAGCCGTTCAGGTGAAGAAGGGCGAGAAAGTCGGCTACATCGATGAAGCCGGCAAGCCCGCGATCCCGGCGCAGTTCGACCTGGCGGATCCGTTTTCCGAAGGCTTGGCGGCGGTCATGAAGGATCACAAGTGGGGATACATCGACAAGACCGGCAAGCTCGTCATCCCCGTGGTCTTCGGGCTGGCCCAGCGGTTCTCCGAGGGAATCGCCGGGGTGGTGGTCTTGCGCGGGACTTCGGGGCTCTATGGCTACATCAATCCTGGCGGCAAGTTCGTGATCCTTCCCAAGTACGAAGAGGCCATGCCGTTTTCCAGCGGCTTGGCCGCGGTGCGCGCCTTCGGAGAGAAGTACAGTTTTATCGACACGGCCGGCAAGACCGTGCTTCCGCAGCAATACCTCACCGCCGGGGAATTCGTCGACGGCCTGGCTCCCGTGGAAGTGCAGGCCAACGACGGCATCCGCTGGGGGTATATCAACAAGGACGGAACCATGGTTATCTCGGCGCGATTCACCAAGGCGTATCCGTTCGCCGATGGCATCGCCGGGGTACAGACTCCCGACACCAAATGGGGCTTCGTGAATACGCAGGGCAACGTGATCATCCCTCCGAAATTCGAGCGGGTGGCGAATTTCACCGGCGGCTTGGCGCAGGTCTCGGCCAACAACGGCGTGGGCTACATCGACAAGAACGGCAAGTACGTCTGGGAGGCGAAGTAAGGCCGCGGGTTTCCGGTCACCCGGCGGTTGGCTTCGAAGATGCGGTTGTACGCCTCGCTCGAAAGCTGCGCGCGGGAGCATCGCCGCTCGACCCGCAAATGGTGGCGGTCACGGCACCTGACGGACCGGCAGCGGCACCGTTCCAGATCGAAGCCACCGCGCTGAGCAGGGGCGCGGACCTCAGGGTGTCCTTCAATGTCCAGTGAGGCGCCGAGGCTACCGGTGCCGGCCATGACGTAGGTGTCGTCCTCGACCTTGAAATAAAAACGCCAGGCCTTGTTGACGCGGGCCTGCCAGAGGTCTTGGGCTTCGTCGTATTTTTGGGCGTGCAGGGACGGGGTTGTTACTGGTGGTCACCTGCTTCATCGGCTTACGTCCTGCTTCCCGGCAAGCTGTGTATATAGCCATGCCCTGGCCATCTTCCAATCTCGTTTGGCTGTTTCAACCGAGACCTCCAGGATCTCCGCCGTTTCTTCCAGGCTCAATCCGCCGAAGTAGCGCAACTCCACGACGCGGCTCTTACGACCGTCGATTTTAGCCAGTGAGCGCAAGGCACTATCCAGTGCGACCACTTCGATCCCGCCCGTCTCTACTTCGAGCAGCACCTCGTCAAGTGGGACGCGCAGCGCATCTCCGCCACGCTTGGTGCTCCTCCTCCTCCTTGCATGGTCCACCAAAATATGGCGGATCATTTGTGCGCAAAGCGCGAGGAAATGCGTTCGGTCCTCGCATCGGATTCTCCCTGCGCTCGTGAGCTTAAGGTAGACCTCATTAGCCAGCGCGGCGGATTCCAAACTCTCGCCAGCGCGGCGCCCCAGGTACTGCCGCGCGATCCGCCGGAATTCCGGATACAAGAGTGAGGTCAGGCGGTCCAGCGCGTCTTTGTTGCCATCGGCCCATGCCGCGAGCATCGCGGTGATGTCGTTTTCCGAGTTCAGCACGCCGGTCGAATCCTAGCACAAAAAAATCGGCCGGTCTGTTACCCCTCCTGCGCCCCTTTTACGGAATTACAGGTAGGAGGCAAACAACAATGAGGTTGACTCATTCCACAAAAATTACGGCCCCCAGCGCGGCTGCGGGCTTGGCGCTTTTGGCTGTTTCGCTGATCACGGGAGCCAGCCCGGCGTCGGCACAAAACGGCCGAAACGGCCAGTTGCACATCGTGAAAGATTGCGGCCCATTCTCGGGCATTCCAGGGTCGTCCTATTGCCAGATCGTGCATTCGAATCTTCCGGAGCTTCCGGCCGGCACGAAAATATATTACGACCAACTCACCGGAAATCCAACTGCCGGCGCCGCTGGTTTCCTGGACAGCAACGTCTTCGTTTATATCAGCGAGAGCCAGTGGGCGGTCGGCCGTTGCACGGTGCCCAACGATAACAAACCCGGGCTGTGCACGTTATCCGATGGAGTGGGACCGCTCGCCGGGTTTAGCGCGCGCATCGTTGTTACCTACGCGCCCGGCGGCGACGGCGCTCTGTACGCCTGGGATGGGACTTATAGTTTTCAGTCGCTGCCGGAAAAATAGGGGCGCTACGGAACCGGAATCCGGTACAGATTCCGCTGCGTGTTGCCGCGATAGAACGCGTAGACATCCGGCGAGGGGCCGACTGTGACCAGCCGTCCCTCGATTCTATGTGCGCCGGGCAAGCGGGCGATTTCTTCGTCAGAGTGAAATCCGCCCGCCGGAATATGTGGCAAGATCTGGCCCGGCGCTAATGGAACAAAGAAAGCCTGGGGCGTCGTCCCACCGGCGGCCATTAACAACGCTCCCCCAGCGGCCCAAGCGACTTGTCCGCCGGCGCCGAGGGAGATCGGCGGCTTCCCGTCGAGCGAGAACATCTGGCCGGCCGCGGGTCCGTCGCCTGGGAGCGGGCCCCAAGCGTAGACCCACCGGCCATCCGGGGAAATCGGGCTGGGAAAGTTGAACTGGTTGACTGGTTGTTGGATCGCCTTTTGCAATCCAGTGCCGTCTGGAAGAACGCGGTAGACAAAGCCCAGGCTGCCCTCAACCGTGGAAGCCCCTTCATTATGCCGGAAGAGAATTTCCCCCTGCGACCCGAAATGCGGCTGCCCGCCCTCCACATTCGGGACCTGCCGCAGAGGTGCGCTACGGTCCAGGGGCGCCAGCCAAAGTCGGGCTCGGCCGGCGCTGTCGGGTGCTTCCATCACTACCTGCCGGCCGTCCCGCGAAATGTCATAGTTGAGGACTCGAAAACCTCGCACCAGTGGTTCGGAGCGCCCGGACCTCAGGTCGGCGACCATCACTTCTCCAAGATCCCGGTAGTAGGCGAATTCATTGGGTTGCTCCTTCACCACGCGATACAGGAGCCTGGCGCCATCGGGCGTAAACACTGGAGTCGCTGCGTTTCCCTCAAGGGAGATCTGTCGGTCGCCGTTTGCGTCGTGAAGCCACAGTGAAGCGCCTTGAAGCGACACAGCAGTGACAAAAGAGCGCCCATCCGGCGCCATGGCAATGCCTTCCTCTTCGGTTGGACCGGCGGTGATCTGCTCCGGCTTGCCATCGGGAAAACGTTGCCGCCAGATGTGATTCGCGCCCACGGCACTCGACGTGAAATACATCCAATTCCCATCCGGCGACCACGCGGCGAATGTACAGGCTCCTCCCGGCGGACCCACCTTGTGTCCTGAGGAACTGCCATCGGCGGGAACCAGCCGGCAAGGCTCCCACAAGTGATCGATGTCCATCTCCACCAGCAGCACCCACTTCCCATTGGGCGATAGATAGGAGCGATGCGCCATATCGGGTTCGTCCGGAGGAACGTAGACGTCACGCTGGCCGATGCGGCTCTCTTCGGAGATAACCACGGCCATGTGAACGCCCATACGTATTTCCGAGAACATGATTCGCCGCGGACCTGTCCAGACAAGACCAGATGCGTTCTTGAGCATCATTTGCGGCTCGCCACCGAGCACGGGAGCCGTCCAGGTGTCCCATTGAAAATCCGAGTTTACGGTGGTGTAGGCGATGCGCGTGCCATCCGGAGAAAAAACCGGACTCATCTTGTCTAGGTTGTCGTGCGTGAGCTGCACGGGACCGCCGTCGGGGAGGATTTTCACGTAGATTTGGCCCGGACCGAAGAAAGTGGATTCGCCTCGAATAAAGGCAACCATGCGGCCATCAGGCGAAAGCGCAGGCTGGCTCACGGAATCCGGAAACTTCGTGAGCTGAACCCACTGGGAGGAATCTGTAGGTTGAACTGGACGCAGCAACCGAAGGGCGCTTACGGCGGCCAACACCAGCACCAGGGTGGAGACCCCGGCGATTCGCCATCGATTCCATCCGTGGTGCGCCTGTTCGATGATTTTACGAGCATCGGCGATCGCGGCCAGTCTCTGGTCCACGTCTTTCTCAAGGCAGCGGCGCAGCAATTGGCGAACTTTTCCGGGAGTTTTCGCTGGAAGCCGCTGCCAGTCCGGCTCGCGCTCCAGCACGGCAGCGATTGTTTCCTGTAGTGTGCTGGCTCGAAAGACGCGCTCACCTGTGAGCAGTTCGTATAAGAGGCATCCGAAGGACCAGATATCGGCTCGCTGGTCCACTCCCTCTCCGCGCGCCTGCTCCGGGCTCATGTAGGCTGGCGTGCCGATAACGTGGCCAGCAACGGACTCAACCACCGTCACGGTCTCCGAGAGGGCCGGCTCCCGCTCTTCCCCCCCATAGATCGCCTTCGCTAGACCGAAGTCAAGCACCTTCACCCGGCCTTCGGGGGTAACCATCACATTGGCGGGTTTGAGGTCCCGGTGGATAATGCCGCGGGCGTGAGCGGCTGTTAGCGCCTCTGCGATTTGCGCACTGATTCGCAGCACCTCAGCGACGGGGAGCGGCCCCGAGGGATGCTTGCCTTCGACCAATTCCAGAACCAAGAAATCGGTCATGTCGAATTCCTCTAGTCCATAAATCGCGGCAATATGGGGGTGGTTCAACGAAGCGAGCGTCCGTGCCTCGCGACGGAAGCGGGCCACACGCTCACGATCGCGAGCGAACTCATATGGCAGTGTTTTAATGGCGACATCGCGGCTGAGTTTGGTGTCGTGCGCCCGGTAGACCTCCCCCATGCCGCCCACTCCCAGGGGAGACACGATGCGGTAATGGCCAAATTGCTGGCCCACAAGTGATCCGGCGGCACGGATTGTGGCGGTCAGGTCCGCCACTCCAGCTTTATCAAGAAAACTGCCGGCGTTTTCTTCCGCCGAGACAAGCACGTCAACATGCCGCCGCAACTCGGTATCTTGGCCGCAGGCACTGTCGAGAAACGCCCGCCGATCCTCCGGTGACTGCTCCAAGGCAGCGTGGAACAATTCCTCTGCTTGACGCCAAAGCTCCGGCCTCATCTGCCAGCTCCGTACTCTTGTCGAATTATATTAGACGGCCGGCGGCGGCGGCCGGTGGGCAATTCAATTGTCCATGGGCGGACCATCAGATAGCGGTAACGCCAAGCTGCTCACGTCATTTCTCCATCGGGACAAGTCGCCATTCCGCAGAACAGCGCCAGATCCGCCTCGAACATCGGGACCCTTTTGGAGTCTCTCAGCAAAATGAAAACAGCATGCCCCGGGCGTGGTCCGGATACGGGTGAAGATGGTTTCTGGCTTTTCCACCCCGGGTTTCCGGTCACCCGATCAGGAATTCGTCCGGCTCGAAGCGTTTCTCTTCGAATGCCGGGCGCACGCCCGGGCGAGTGCGGTGGACCACCCAGGGCCGTTTCCACTTCTCCTCGAAACGCCGGCGGTTGGCTTCGAAGATGCGGTTGTACGCCTCGCTCGAAAGCTGCGAGAACGACCCCTGGCCGAAATGGTGGATGAAGGTGTCCTCGGCGGCGAAGATCTCGAAGCCCGCCTGGCGAACGCGCAGCGACAGGTCGTCGTCTTCGAACATGCCGATCTCGTAGCGCGTGTCCATCTCGCCGACCTGGTCCCAAACGGCCCGCGGCATGAGCGCGCAGTACAGCGGCGCCACCCGGAGTTCCAGCCGCTGGCCGCTCCTGGCGGCCGCCAGCGCGCGGGCAAATCGCTCCATGTCCCGCCAGCCGGAATAGGTCACGTTGATCTTCGCTTCGTTGCCGGCAAAATTCGTCACCGGACAAAGCATGCCGATCGAAGGATCGCGGTGCACGTGGCGCAGCAGCCGGCCGACCCATCCGGCGGTCACCATGGTGTCGATGTTCAGGAAGATGAAGTGCTCGCCGCGCGCCTGCCCGGCCGCATGATTGTTGCCGCCGGCGAAGCCCAGGTTCTGCGGCAGGCAAAAGAGGCGGAACCGGCTGTCGGCGGCGACGTACTCCCGTACCAGTTCCACCGTGTCGTCGGTGGAAGCGTTGTCCACCACGATCACTTCGTAGGACGGGTACAGAGTGTTGTGCAGGATCGAATCCAGGCACGGGCGCACGAAGTCCGCGCTGTTGTGCGTCAGGATCAGAATCGAGACCAGCGGAAACGCCTGGGCGGCCGCCCGATCGATCTGCTGCACGCGGCTGGTCCAGGTGTTGGCCTTGGCAAAATCGATGCGCCGCTGGACGAGATCCGTGTCCTTCTCCGCCAGCGCCAGGTCGAGCTTGCCGGCGAAGTCTTCGGCATCCTTGCCGATGTACAGCAGGTCGCCGCACTGGCTCAGCTCGGCCATGTCGGTGGCCACCACCGGCTTTCCCAGCGACAGGTATTCGTAGAGCTTCACCGGGTCGGTGGCCTTGGTGACCTGGTTGAGAAGGAACGGAATGAGGCAGGCGTCGAAGTTATGCAGGTAGGAAGGGATGTCGGCGTACGGCTTGTTCCCCAGCAGGCGGACATTGGGAAGCGCCTCCAGCGGGGAAACGTCGCGGCCGAAGACCTGTCCGATCAGCACGAAGGAATACTGCGGCCGGATACGGGCAACCTCGCGGACCAGGTCCAGGTCGATCCAGTCGGCGATGGCGCCGAAATAGCCCACCACCGGCCGCGGGACGCCGGCCAGCAGATCGTTGGGCTGGGCCTTGGCGAAAAAGGGGTAGTCGGCGCCGTTGCGGGCGAGCACCGGGTTCAGCCCCTGGGCATGGTATTTTCTCTCCAGTTCCGCGCCGGTGACGATCAGCACGTCGGCTTCGTTCACCAGGTGCTTCTCCTCGCTGAGGTTGAACGGACCCAGGTTCTGGAAGGTCTCCCAGTCGTCCATGCAGTCGTAGAGGATCGTCGAGCCGTGCGCGCCGCGGAGCTTGAGGGCGAGGCGCCGCCAGAAGGGAAGCTGCACCATGACGGTATGCTCGGACACGGTCCAGTCGCGATACAACCGGTCGAGCGACGCGGAGAGCGACTCGACATCGTCGGCCTTCAGGTCGCCCATGTAGATGTCGGGCTGGCGGCCGCGCAGATGGATCTCCCACAGGTTGGGGCCGAGCGGCAGGGCCTCGTAGGCCTGGGGCGAAGAGGCGGGCAGAAAACGCGTGGGGCTGATCCACAAGACGCGATGGCCCTGGCGCGCAAACTCGGCCGCAATCTGCTGGGGGCGCTGGAAGCGGAAATCGAAATCGATGATGGCCAGGACGACCACGTCGTAGCGGGTTCCGGGCAGAGGGGTTTCCGGGACGGCCGGCGCGGGCTCGGCCGGAGCAGTGCCGGCCGCGGGCTCCGCGGCCTGCACCGGCGCAGCCTGGATCCAGGAGCGGCGAAAGGTTTCGGGGATGTAGCGGCCTGGTTCGGGAAAGGTAAGCTCGTATTCGTCCAGCCTGCCGGCGCGGCCGAAGAGAAGGCCGGCGGCCCATCGCAGGAATGCGAGCTTCGACCGGCGAAAGAAGAGGGTGTACCCCTTTCGGATCACCAGCATCACCGTCCAGGCCCGCTGGGTCCGGTAAGCCGCCAGGCTGCTCTGGAACGCCGCGGCGAAACGGTCCATCTCGGTGACCAGCGCGGCCCGCTCGGCATCCGCATCGCGCAACCGTTTGGCGTAATCGTCGCGGGCGTTCTCGATGGTCTGACGCTGTTCGGAGGCGGCCTGCAGGCGGTCCCGCAGGTGCGTGATCGAGGCCTGCAAGGTGGCTTTAGTTTCTTCCAGGACGCGGGAGCGCCTGGCGGTCTCGGCGAGTTTGTGGGAAAGTCCCAGGGTTTCCTGCTCCCGCTCCGCCAGTTTCCGGGCGGCCTCCTGTTGCCGTTGTTCCTGCTCGGCCAGTTTCCGGGCGGCCTCCGTGGCCTCCTGCTCCTGTTCGGCCAGTTTCCCGGCGAGGGCGCCCTTCTCCTGCTCCACGATTTCGAACCGGCCGGTGATTTCGGCAAGCCGCTGCGTGAGCGTGCGGTTCTCCTCTTCGACCGTCTGGGTGTGAAGCGCATCGAAGCCCCGGAGTCGGAGGCCGGATTCGGCGGGAAGGACGTCGAGAAGGCCGAGCGCCGTGGAGGCGTCGTCTTCGGCCTGCCGCCGCAGTTCGGCAATCACCGGCCCCATGGATTCGCGAAACTCGTCGCGATGCCCCAGAGCTTCCAGAAGCTGCGCGGCCAGCGCCGGGGCTTCCAGGTCCTTTACATCGGAAGAGAGCTTGAAGCCCAGCCGGCCGGCTACTTCATCGACTTTCGGGTCGTAACTCAGGGCCACGGCGGGCACGCCGGCGGTGGCGGCGAAGATGAGGGCATGCAGCCGCATGCCGAGGACCAGGTCGCAGGCGCGCAGCCAGCCGCAGATTTGATCGGTGCCGCCCTCGGCGGCCACCACCGCGCTCCCCGGGAGCCGCATATGCTCGAGGATCCGGCCGGCCGTGGCGCGGTCGTTTTCCCGCTCGCCCGAAATATCCTGAAACGGAACCAGCACGACGGTCCCGCCGGTCTGCTTGACAAAAACATCCAGCGCCGCGGCGATTTCGCGCTCCAGGAAATCGGGATGCACCCCGACGCCCCAATGGCGGGCCGCCACGCCGAGGACCGGCCGGCGCAGCGCAAAGCCCTCGGGCACCGCCTGTTCGAGACTGGCGGAGGTCTCCGGCACGAACAGAAACCCCGGATCGGCCGTGACCCGGATCCGCTCGCCCGAAATGCCCAACTCTTCCAGCAGCGCTTTCGACGACTGGTCGCGCACCGTGATGGCCTGCGCCGCCTGGGCCGCCAGGCGCGTGTACTTCCTGCCGTGCCCGGAATACAGCGGCCCCACGCCGACGGCGTACAGCATCAGCGGCTTGCGATACAGCGATGCCAGCAGGGCCGGGCCGGCGTAGTAGGCCACGCCCCAATGCCGGTTGGTGAGAAAGGTGTCCGGGTCCACGCCCCAATAGTCGTGAAACAGCCCTCCGCCGCCCAGCAGCACCAGGTCGGCGGACTGCACGGCGGCGTGAAGGGCGGCCATATCGTTCCAGGCGATCGCCTCCACGGCGTGCGTGGCGATGGTCTTCTGCGGATTGCCGGATGCCACCAGCAGGCGCAGGTACGCCCGGCGCGCCCGAAAGCGCCCGAGGATGGCCGACAAGATGGCTTCATCGCCGACATTGCCGAAACCGTAATAACCGACGAAAAGAATGGTCCTGGTATCAGTCAAAGGATTGTCGATCCTCCCTCGGTGGTGGCGGCCGGCCTCCCGGCTTCCACACCATAATTCTCCGCGGACGCCACGATCCAGTTGGGGCGGCGGCGCGCATTCTGCAGCGTCAGCCAGAGATACTGCCCGACGATTCCCAATCCCAGGCTCGCCAGTCCGCCAAAAAACACGATGGTGAGGACAATGGCGCTGTAGCCGGGCACCGGGATTCTGCCGCTCAGCTTGAAAACAACCAGAACGATACCGAACAGGACAGCGAAGGCCACGCCGACCGAACCGACGATCAGCAGGAGCCGCACCGGCAGGTCGGTGAAATTGAAAATGCTGTCCAGCGAATACCGGAGCTTCTTGCCGATGGTCCAGGCGCTCCGGCCTTCGGTTCGCGCACGGCGTTCGTACGTCGCGTAGTGGCGGCGGAATCCGACCCAGAAGAGCAGCGCGATGAGATTGGTGTTGGCTTCCGGACAGCGCAGCAGCCAATCGCGCACCTGGCGCGTGCAGCCGAACACATCCACGCCGCCCTGGGGCATCTCCGGGACGATGAACGCACGGTAGATCCGCCAGAAGAGGCGGGAGAAGAACTCCGAAAGCCAGGGGTCGGCGCGTCCGGTGCGGCAGCCGAAAACCACGTCCGCCTGGCCGCCGGTCAGCACTTCGCAGAACTCCACGATGAGTTCCGGGGGCTCCTGCAAATCGGCCGCGAGCACGGCGAAATAGTCTCCGGCGCCGGCTTCGAGGCCGGCGGCCACCGCGGAGAACGATCCGAAGTTGCGGCTGAGAGAAATCAGCCGCGCGGGGAATGGCGCCGAAGGAAGGCGCCGCCTCAGGATCTCCAGACAGCCGTCGGGGCTGCCATCGACGACGAAGACGGCTTCCATCGCGACCGGCAGCTTGCTGCGGAGCTCTCCGGCTTCCGCCAGCAGGCGATCCAGGTTCGCTTCGTTCTGGTAGACCGGGATGATGAGCGAGAGCATTACCCTTCCCACGCGTTCGAAGCCGCGATCACGCAATCGGCCTCTTCATCCGTCATATAAGCATGGATCGGCAGCGACACTTCGCCGGCCGCGATCGACCGGGCGTTGGGGCACTCGCCGACGACTTCCCAGGGAACCCCGGCCAGGGCTTTTTGTTCGGGGATCAGGACGGGGTAGTGCTCGCCGGTCACAATACCGCTGCGCCCGAGGTGGTCGATGAGCGACGCCTTGCGCTGGCCCTCGACCACCACCGGGAAAAGATGATAGCAGGACTCCGCGCCAACGGGCGAGCCCACCACGCGAATGCGCGCATGGGAGATGCTCGAAATGTAGCGCCGCGCGATGGCGCGGCGGCGCGCCGTCCACGCCGGCAGCCGCGCAAGGTACGCCCGCAGGATGGCGGCTTGCAGCTCATCCAGCCGGCTGTTATAGCCGATGTAATCGTGGCGGTATTTGCCGCTTTGGCCATAATCGCGCAGGGCGCGCACGAGTTGACACAGTTTCTCATCGGTGGCGAGCACGGCGCCGCCATCCCCCATGGCGCCGAGGTTTTTGGTGGGATAAAAGCTGGTGGCCGCCAGTTGTCCCACCGTGCCGGTCATCGCGCCGCCGTGGGTGGCCAGTATGGATTGCGCGCAATCCTCCACGATGACCAAGTCGAAGCGCCGTTGGAGCGACCGGAGGCGCGCCAGGTCCAAGGCGTTTCCATAAAGGTGCACCGGAACCAGGAAACGGATATCGGGCCGCCGCTCGAGCAGGTGTTCGCAGGCGTCCAGGTCGAGCAATCCGAAAGCATCGGTATCCACGAAAACCGGGACCGCTCCGGTCTTCACGATGGCCAGGGTGGTGGCGAAGGCCGAAAGCGGCGTGGTGAGAACGCGGGCCTGCGGCGTGCAGCCTAGCACGCGCAGCGAAATTTCAATGGCATCCAGGCCGCTGGCCACGCCGGCGCACCAGGGCAAACGCCAGGCCGCGGCCAGCGCGCGCTCGAACTCCTGGAGCTCCTTCCCGGCGATGTACCAGCCGCTCCCGCCCACGGCTTCGACCGCGGCGAGCACGTCCTCGCGCGTGTCCTGCCACTGCCTTCGGAAGTCGTTCATCGGGATCATGGGGCGGCGCCGTGCCGTCCTTTGAGCGCCAGGAATTCCGTGTAGTCGCGAATGTAGTCGGCGGCGTCGTAAACGCCCGAAGCGAGCACCATCAGGACGGCATCGCGGGAGTGTTTGTACTGCACGGACCAGGTCATGGGCGGAAGGTACAGCGCGAGGTTGGGCGCGTCCAGGGTGAATTCCTGCCGCTGGCTGCCGTCGTCGGCCACTACCGAACAGCGCCCGTGGACACAGGCCAGGAACTGGTGCTGCGCGCGGTGGGCATGCTCGCCGCGCACCTGCTCGGAGGGGACCTGGAAAACCAGAAAGTAGCGCTTCACTTCGAAAGGGACGTGCCGCGCGACCTCCGCGGCGGACAGCATGCCTCGCAGGTCATCCACCAGGAGCAGGCGATGGAAGACGACGCCCTCGACGCGAGTGGATTCCGCCACGGCGGCCGAAGGCGCCGCGGGAGGAGGCAGTTCCAGGCGATCGGCGCCGGCGTAGCCGAAAATCCGGGCGGGATTGCCGGCTACGATCGCGTCTCGCGGCACATCGTGGGTGACCACCGATCCCGCGCCGACCATGACGTTCTCGCCGATGGTGAGGCCGGGAAGGATGGTGGCGTTGGCGCCGATCGATGCGCCACTCTTGACGACGGTGTTCAGGAATTTTTCCGGCCGCTGCGAGCTTCTGGGAAACGGGTCGTTGGTAAAGGTGGCGTTAGGACCGATGAAGACATCGTCCTCGATGCGCAGGCCATCCCAGAGCTGGACGCCGCATTTGACGGTGACACGGTCGCCCAGGATCACGTCGTTTTCGATGAAGGTATGGTCGCAGATATTGCAGTCGCGGCCGATTTTGGCGCCTTCCAGAACGTGGGCAAATGCCCAGATGCGGGTGCCGTCGCCCACGCAGCCGGATTCCACGAGTGCGGTGTCGTGCTTGAAGAATGCCATCCGTTCAGGTCAAGTTTAACATTGCGGCAAAAAAGGGCTTGTTGTTCTGAGAGATCCGCCCGCGCTGAGCGAACTGTCGATGAAACAGCGCTTCGCGTAGCGATGCGCGAGATTGGGAACGGGGGCGCCACCCGCACCGGCAAGGATACCGCGCAGCTCGTCGAGGAAGCCGTCGACCGCATGCTCGAATACGATGTCCGCTTCCTTGAGGCGGTTGAGGAAGGCCGCGCCGCCGCGCGGCGTGGCGAGCTGCTGGAACAGGAAGAGGTTGTCGAGCGCATCGAGCGGATGTTCGGCCTTTAATGCGCATCCGCTGAACGACCAGGGCAGCCGACGATTTGGCCGATATCGTCGATTACATCCGCAAGGATAATCCCGCCGCCGCGCCGCCGCGCGGCCCAAACCATTTTCCAGGGCATGGCCTGCGCAAAGTCCCGAGCCGGGGACGCATCGGTCTGGCCGAAAACACTCACGAGTTGGTATTTTCCCCTTGGCGGGGGACGCCACACCCCGACGCGCCCCGAGTCGTGAGATACAATGTATCTCAGGGAGGCCGGATCATGGCTACAACGATGGTCCACGTTCGCGTTGATGAGAAGACGAAGCAGAGGGCCGCGAAAGCCCTGGCCGGGATGGGAATTTCGGTGTCCGATGCCGTGCGCATGCTGCTGGTCCGTGTGGCCGCGGAGAAAGCCCTGCCATTTGATGTGAAGGTCCCCAACGCGACGACGGTGAAGGCGATGCGCGCCGCGGACAAGGGCAAGGGAAAACGCCTGAATTCCGCCGGCGCGTTGTTCCAAGACCTGGGAATCTAACACCATGCGGAACCCGGTAAGCGGGGCGCAGTTCCGGCGCGCAGGAGACAATCATGGCCCGAGGTGGCGCGTTGTTCCCCCACCTTGCAAAGCCCTGCATTTCTGGCTGATACTGGTATAGACTTGTGCGAATCGTACGAACGGTACACCACGATGACACGTCTTAATGTTTCAAAAGCGCGGGAAGAGTTTCCCGAGGTCGTGAACCGAGCCGCCTACGGGAAGGAGCGGACCATTGTCTCCCGCCGCGGGAAAGACTTGGCCGCCGTTATCCCGATGGAAGACCTCCGTCTCCTGGAGCGCCTGGCCCAGGAAGAAATGGACCGAATCGACCTCGAAGACGCCCGCGCCGCCTTGAAAGAGGCCGAGGAGAAGGGGACCATCCCTCTGCGTGACCTCATGCGGGAACTGGGAGACTGAGTCCTGTCTTACCGCGTTGAAGTCACTCCCGCCGCCGAAAGGGATCTCCGCAAGCTCGATCCTCACGTCCGAAGGCAAGTGAACCGGGACATTCTTCGCCTCGAAGAGAATCCGCGTCCCCATGGGGCGGAGAAGATGGAAACGAAGGAGAAGCTCTACCGGATCTATGTCGGACCGGGGAAGAACTACCGCGCCATCTATCAGATTCGCGATGAAATCCTCCTCGTCCTCGTGGTGAAGGTGGGAGATCGGAAGGAAGTATACCGCCGGGTGAAGTGAGCCGGCGGCTACCGGTCCGGAGTCTCGCCGCCCGACGCCAGCCGCTCGAAGCGGTCGAACTCGTTGCCGATCGCCATGGCAAGGGCCAGAAGCTTTTCGAGCGCCTGCCGCGGTTCGTCGAAATCTACCGTGATCCGGCCGGCGGCCACGTGAACGCCCGGCGGCAGGTCCGCGAAAATGTGGTCCACCACGCGAAGCGGAGCCTCCACCAGGACCCGCGGCGTCTCCAGCCGCTCCTTACGAAGCTGTTCGATGGCATGGGCGACTTTGTGGCGCCGGCGGCGCTCGTAGTAGCCGTCATCGCCTTCCGCCAGGCGGCGCAGGCGGTCGATCAACTCCTCGCGGCCAGCCAGGCCGTTGGAGCCTACCCGGTCGGTTATACACGGCGCCAGGATCTGCTGGGCGCGGCGGCGGCCGACACCCAACAGAAATTCCACCGTGGCGCGGTCCACAAAGGGACGCGATTGCCCCTGGAGCTGGCTGACAACCGAATCGATCTTCGAATACCAGGACGGTTTGGCGGGCACGCGATTGACTATGTTAGTGCGCAGCTACGAAATATGCAACTCGGGACATAGCTCACAACCCAAAGGTCGCGCGACGGCTTCATTCGATCTTATGCACGATAACGAGACATATCGAGTATAATGATTCGAGTCAAACTTGGAGCCTCTCGGCGTCACATCCGGTTCGGGCGGTGCGGTGAGCCTGGCATCCCGCCCCGGCGGTGAGAACGATACCGCCCTGATCGAACTCTGGCTGGGCAACAAGGTCAGTGCGCATACCCGGCGCGCCTACCGCAGCGAGACCGGACGCTTCCTGGCGGTGGTGCGAAAGCCGCTGGCTTTGGTGACGCTGGCCGACCTGCAGGCTTACTCGGATTCGCTCGGGCGGGGCGGCTTGCTGCCGGCCAGCCAGAACCGCGCGCTGACCGCCATCAAATCGCTCCTGTCCTTCGGCCACGAGACCGGGTACCTGCCGTTCAACGTGGGGGCCGCCGTAAAACTGCGGCCGAATGCCGATCGCCTGGCCCAACGCATCCTGGACGAAAGCGCCGTCGCCAAACTGATCGACCGCGCGCCGCCGGGGCGGGACCAGATAATTCTCCGGCTTCTATACACTTCGGGCGGTCGGGTCTCGGAGTTGGCGGGCCTGAAGTGGTGCGACACCATGGCCCGCGGGGAGGGCGGGCAGATTACGGTATTCGGCAAGGGCGGCAAGACCCGGGCCATTCTCCTCAAAGCCAAGACCTGGAAGCACCTCCTCTCGCTACGCGGCGAGGCCGGGGCGCTGGATCCCGTATTTCGCAGCAGGAAAGGCGGGCACCTGGACGTCTCCCAGATCCGGCGGATTGTCTACGCCGCGGCCCGTGTGGCGGGGTTGCCGGAGAAAGTCTCGCCTCACTGGCTGCGGCACGCCCACGCCAGCCACGCGCTCGACCGGAGCGCTCCCATTCACCTGGTACAGGCCACGCTGGGGCACGCGTCGGTTTCGACGACGGGGCGGTATCTGCACGCCCGTCCCACGGAGAGCTCCAGCTTTTATCTTCCGGAGTGAGCGCCGGATTTCGCCAGGAAGAAGCGGTCGGCGCGCCGGACCGCCTGGTGGAACAAGACCAGGATGAACAGCGCCACCATGAAGATCACCCATCCCGTGGATTCGTGAAAGAATCCCTCGGCGTACTCCGGCTTGATCTCGCTCAGGATTCCCGTGAATGTCACCCGGCTTCCGTTGGCCACGATCGCTATGGGGATGGTGGACAGGAACAAGGCCCACCGGATCCACGTTCTTTTTTCGAAAAAGTAGCCGTAGACCAGCGACAGAAACGTCAGCGACAGCAGCGACCGGATGCCGCTGCAGGCTTCCACCACCGAGAGGCGCTGACTGGGCAACTCCAGAACGTTGCCTTCGCGCATCACCGGAATCCCCAGCACGGAGAGCGCGCCGGCAGCCAGTTTGCTGGCCAGGATCTGCAGGGGAAAGGTGATCCGGTTGTACAGGATCACCGGGATGGGGATCATGAAAAACAAGAGCGCCAGCGGGAATGCCATTTTCTTCAGCAGCAGGGTGCCGCCCAGCAGCCACACGATGCCCACCAGCGTCAGCAGGAACGCAAACCGGCTGAGAAACAACTCCACCCCCATGGTGGCAGCCACCAGCACGGCTGCGCCCATCAGGATCACGCCCAGGCCCCACCAGCAGGGCCGCGGCTTGATCGCCAGCAACTCCTGGCGATGCCGCCAGACGATGAAGCCGGCCACCAGCGGCACGAAGAATCCATGGCCCATGTCGGGATCGGTATCCCAGTTGATGACCAGGGATCGCAGGACCGGGGCATAGCATACCAGGACCAGCAGGCTAAACCAGGCAAACGCGGCCCAGCTGATTTTGCGGGGAATCTCTAAAGCCGTAGCCATGGGTATCGTTCTCGGAACATCATATCAATCCCCGGTCTTACCAGATGCGGAGAGGCACGTCACCCGGAGCGAATCCCAGGCCTGCCGTGGCTGTATAGATGACGCGGCTGTCAAAACGAGCGCAGACGAACCGTCGCATAGATCAATATGACCGAGACGAACTGAAAAGCCGCTGTCGCCTGGATCCAGCGGGACGGCGAGATATCCAGTTTGGGATCATTCTGCAAGCGGATCTGAACAAGCGCTGCCACCAGCGCCACCAAAACGAATAATGTCGCGTTATAGGTACGGGACAAGAACCAGCCAGTGACGAGGAAGCCGAGTAGAGCCGAACGAAGCGAGGTCACCAAACCAGCCAGAGCAGGATCCTCCGAGCTTTTGACGGCGATTCCCGCCATACGATGCAAGCTCAACAGGGCCGTCATGATGAGGGCCAGCCAGAAGAAGTATCCAAAAAGACCCAACTCGGCAAAACAGAGCACAAAGGAATTGTGGGCAGTAAGATCGCTGTGCTCCTCGAAGTGCTTGTAGCCGACTCCAAACACCGGGTTCGTCTTCAGCAAGCCGATTCCGGTGCCCCACGCCATCACGCGGCCTTCCTGCAGAGAGATTTCACGCCCGCCCCCGAACTGCATAGCGAACATCAGGAACACCATCACGGCCGCCAGCAAGAACGACTGCAGAGTCCCGAAGCGTGACGACACCAGCCCAAATGCGATTGCCGCCAGACCCAAAACAGTGCCTCGCGAGCCTGTCAGGTAGGTGGCATACAACATGATTGCCGCGGGCACACCCAACGCGATCAGATTGGTCACAATATTGTTTTTCCTGTAAAAGGCTCCCATCAATGCTATGCAGACCACCAGGAATTGACCGAAATCATTCGGATCGCTGAGCACCCCGAATGCGCGGATGCGCCGGTAGATCTTAAACCCTTCTCCCATGTGCTCATAGATCAATTGGTCCCCCATAAAGCCGGTATGGTACGCCAGAATGCCCTGTAGGGCCATGACGACCCCGCAGGCGGCCATTACGCCGCAGAACAACCGGATGCGCCAAGCGGTAAAGACATTGACCTTGATCAGGAAGTACATGCAAACCACGACGCTGAACTCGGTAAAGGCGTTCAGCGATGCGTGGAACATGAGCTTGGAGAGCGTCGACATGACGATGGCAAACCACAGGCCGATCATGAGGTAATCCTGCGGCGACTGCAGCGCCCCACTTCGCATGACAAAAGAGAGCGCCGAAATGGCCACCGCGGGGAAAAGGATCATCTGCTGGATGTGGTAAGGCGCCAGCGTCGGAAACAAATCAGCCGGCGAAAAGTACCACAACACGAGGCTAAGCAGACAAAGGATCAGGCCCATATTTCCATCTTCGATCGAGATTCCCCGGCGGGCGGCGGAACGCCAATGCGGCCGCCAGCAGGCTTTCGCGGAACAGCTGCAGCGCACGGGATCCCGTAATCCATCGGGAAGTGAATATTTCCATTTTACGTTAAAAGGACATGGCGCGGCGGTGCCAGGGTTTCGGGATTAGTTCCTCGATAGATTCGATAATACCTCGCCCCGGGGTGGCGGCGCCAGCAAGACACGGCGTGCGTCCTGGCCGGTCAGGGACGCGGCTCCGCCGGCAAGGTCCGGCTGCCGCCGATCTGTTAAAATTGGCAGGTCATGCCGGTCAATTCAGAGGCGACGGACGCTTCCTGCATCTCCCTTGCTGTCGAGACGTTTCCCAAGCCGGAGAGTGCGGAAGAGCTCTATCTGGATCTGTTAAAAAAAACGCTCACGCGGGCGTTGGTCGCACGGCCGTTCGAGCGGCAGACGCTGCGTCCTTCGCGTCCTCTGCTCCGCCGGTTCTACCGTTTTTTGCAGCCGCAGTTAGCCGCCAGAAATTACGAGCTGGTGCGGCTGCTGCGTTCCGATGCCCACCAATACGTCGAGAGCGGCAATGAGACGAAGACTCGCGCGGAAGACGCGGAAACGATGCTCGGCACCAGGCAGCTCGACAACATGCAGGCCTGCATCGAGGACGCGATCCGGCGGAACGTGCCGGGCGATCTACTGGAGGCCGGCGTGTGGAGAGGCGGCATGACGATCTTGATGCGCGGCGTGCTGAAGGCGTACGGCGACCGCAAGAGAGCGGTCTGGGTGGCAGACTCGTTCGCGGGGCTGCCGACGCCGGATACGCGGGTCGAAACTTACGAAGACTGGAGAGGCGGCGAGATGGCGGTCTCGCTGGAGGATGTCCGGCAGAATTTCGGCCGCTACGGGCTGCTCGACGACCAGGTGCGCTTTTTGAAAGGATTCTTCAACGAAACGCTGCCGGGGGCGCCCATCGCGCAGCTAGCGGTCCTGAGGGCCGACGCGGACCTGTATGAATCAACGCGGGATGTGCTCGATCACCTGTACTCGAAACTGTCTATCGGCGGATATGCGATCTTCGATGATTATGTGAACCTCCCGGATTGCCGGAAGGCCATTGACGAGTACAGAGACCAGCACGAAATTACCGATCCCATCCAGCACATCGACGAACGCGCTGTTTTTTGGCATCGGACGAGGTGACGCCATAATTGCCCGAAGGCCATTGACTTTACAGTCAGACGTGGCTAGAATCGCATGATCACCAGGTGAGCATGACCAGACTCAAATTCTATTCGGGAGTGGCGACGATCAGTTGTGCGACTCTGATGCTCCAGATTCTTCAATCACGGATTCTTTCGGTGATCACATGGTACCATCTGGCGTTTTTCGCAGTCAGTATTGCCATGTTTGGCCTGACCACCGGTGCGATCTACGTGCACAAGCGGTTCCCCTCGTCGTGTGATTCCATTTCACTCGAACTTTCGCGCCTCTCCCGCCTATTCGCGATAGCCGTTCCCGTGTCCCTGGGTATACAATGCAGTCTCGTTCTGACCTACAGCAGGTCCTTTACCATGCTTGTGACCTGGGCGCTTCTGGGATTGGCGCTGGCCCTGCCTTACTTCTTTGCCGGCGCCATCGTGAGCCTGGCGTTGACGCGCAGCCCCTTTTCGGTCTCGATTACGTATGGTTTCGACCTGATGGGGGCGGCCGGCGGATGTCTTCTCGTCCTGGCGCTACTCAACCTGACGGACGGCCCGTCGGCGGTCGTCTGGACTGCATGCCTCGGCGCGGCGGCGGCCATTCTCTTCAGCGAATCCCGGGGCTTGGCCCGGTCGCCGCGGCCATCGGTTTGGAGTTCTAATCTGTTCCTGCTGGCCGTTCTGATCGGGTTCGCGACCCTGAACGGCGGCACGCTGCACGGTCTGCAGCCAGTTCTTGTGAAGGACGCCGTGGACCACCGCAGCAGCGACATCGATTACGAGCAATGGAATTCCTTCTCTCGCATTCGCGTCTATCCGCCGAGCGTCGGCGAGCCCACTTTGTGGGGGCGGTCGCCCCGGTGGCCCGGGAATTTCACGATCTCCCAGCGAGGAATGAACATCGATGGAAGCGCCAGTTCCAGTATGTACGAGTTTCCCGGGCTGCCGGCCGCGGCGGATTTCTTGCGGTATGATGTGACCAATTTGGCGCATTGCCTGCCCGGACACGTGCAGACCGCGGTAATCGGAGTTGGCGGAGGCCGCGACGTGCTGGCAGCCAAGGCTTACGGCGCCGCAAACGTGAGCGGCGTCGAATTGAATCCGATATTCGTCAAGCTTCTCACGACCCATCCGGTGTACTCCAAATACGCCGGGCTGCAGTCACTCTCCGGTGTGGAGTTGATTGCCGATGAGGGCCGCAGTTGGTTCTCTCGCACTTCCAAGAAGTTCGACCTCATCCAGATGAGCCTGGTCGACACCTGGGCGTCCACTGGCGCCGGCGCATTCACTCTGAGTGAGAATGGCCTCTACACGGTCGAAGCCTGGTGCTTGTTTCTGTCGCACCTGAATCCGGGGGGAGTGTTTACCGTAAGCCGGTGGTATGCCCCTGGCGACGTCAATGAGACAGGCCGCATGATCAGTCTCGCCGCCGCCAGTCTGCTCCAGCTAGGGAAGACGGACCCCTCCCGCCATGTGTACGTCGCCAGCATGGATCGCATTGCGACCCTGGTGCTTTCCATTGATCCTATCACTCCCGAGCAGTTGCGCCTGCTCGACCACACGGTCGAGGAGTTAGGCTTTACCAGGCTGCTCAGCCCCGACGGCAGCCCGTCCCCGGTGCTGACCGCGATCTCCCGGTCCCCTACCCGTCTGGAGCTGGAGCGCAACACATCGTCTTACGTTCTGGACCTGACACCGCCCACCGATAACCGCCCCTTCTTTTTCAATATGCTGCCGCTCGGCAGGTTGAACGCCTCGACGGTCAAGGCGATTCGCAACAAGACCGGCGTCGGCAGCGGTAACTTGATAGCTGTCCTCACGTTGCTCGTGATCTTCCTGGTTTCGCTTGTGCTCGTGATATGCGCTGTCGTATTTCCGCTCAAGTCGTCGATTCACAAGGTCGGACAGCGCCTGGTATGGTCCGGAACGGGGTACTTCTTCCTGATCGGTGTCGGTTTCATGCTCACAGAGATGGGCTTGCTGCAGCGCATGTCGGTTTTCCTGGGCCATCCCGTCTATTCATTGGCTGTCACGCTTTTCAGCCTCATTCTCTCGACCGGGCTGGGAAGTTTCCTGACGTCGATCATGCCGCTGAACCGGCGCGTACGGCTAGCGGTGTGGTCCGGTCTGACGGCCGCCGTTCTTTTGTGCTTACCGCTAATCCTTTCCAGAATCCTCACCAACTACGCGGACGGCATTGTGCCCCGTGCTTTGTCGTGTCTGGCAGCTATCGTGCCGGTAGGTATCCTCCTGGGGTTCGGATTTCCGTCCGGCATGCGACTGGTGAATGCTATAGATGCGCGCCCAACACCCTGGTTTTGGGGCATCAACGGGGCCGCAGGAGTATTAGGGGGTTCGCTATCTATTATGATCAGCCTGGCGAATGGTATCAATACGACGTTCATCATTAGCGCCGTGTGCTACGGTGCCCTCGCTCCCCTCGCTTCGATCGGGCTTTTTGCGGCAAACCCCGCGCCAAGAAGTGAATTCCAGACTTTGGCAGCCTGCGCGGAAGAGTGAGCAGAGTGTGAAACTCTCTGATTGCCGGAAGGCCATTGAGGAGTACATCCGCAGGCTCGAGACGAGCGTTGCCTCCGTTCATTTCGGACTTTTTCGATGCTACAGCATTTAGGCGCTCCTTTCAAGAAACTGGCGGCTTGGCTGTGGCTCCACCCCGTCCTTGTTGCCTGTCTCGCCATCACCGTCAGTGCCTGTTGCAAGATCGCGCGACTCACCTCCCGTGAACTCTGGCTCGACGAAACCTACACGGCGTTCGTCGCGACCCTTCCATTTCCCGAGGTCCTTCGGCACACCGCGGGTGACATGCACCCGCCGCTGTATTGGGTGCTGGTGTGGGCCTGGGCCCGGCTCGTGGGTGACGGGCCTGCGCAGCTCAGGCTTCTCTCCGCCCTGCTGAGCCTCTGCGCCTCGTTTGGAATGCTCATTGTGGGCCGGCGATTCATGGGCGCCCGCGCAGGCTGCCTGGCCGCGATCCTCTTTGCCTTCTCACCCATGCTGTTTGTTTATTCCCTGGAAGTACGCATGTACATGATGGCGATCCTTGTCGTCGTCTGCCTTCTTACCTTGCATCAGATTGTGGTTGTCGACAAGCACAATACGATCTGGTGGCTGATTGCTTATGCGTCGCTGGCCGCGGCCTTATTCTACGTTCATTACGGCGGCTTGTTCGTCGTGGCGGGGCTCTTCGCCGACTGGTTGTTTGCCACGCGTTTTGCGCGGCGCCAGCTCGTGCGCATGGGAGCGGCGGGGATCCTATTCGCCGCACTCATCTCTCCGTGGATCCCGACTGTTTTGAGCCAACGGGCTAACAAGATCGAGCTAGACCGTGTGCTCGTCGCCAGCTATAGTAATCCCGAATCCCTGACGTTTGGCTCCCGGCCCGAGACCCTTCGCCCGTCCGGCCGGGTAGCCGCTGGGATTCTGCTCAAAGGCCTGGCAGCGGCAATCGGCTGCTATCCGGCAAAATCACCGGTGCTGTTAGGGGTGGCGGCAATCCCGCTGGTCATCCTGATTGCCGGCGCCGGACTCCTTTTCATGAAGAATGACGAGGTCTGCCGGCTGTTCGCGCTCATTGGGTTATTCGTATTAATGGGAGTACTTGTGTTTCATCTGTACTCAACTCGCAACATCCTGTACATCGTGCCGGCCCTTATACTGGCTTTTGCACAGGTTATCAGGCGCTGGGCAGATGCGAAGGTCTTTCGGCCGGCTTGCGTGGCGGTCTGCGCGCTGACTCTTGGTGTTTATGCGGCCGGCTTCCTCCGTCAGACCATAATCTCTCACCCACACCCCTGGCAGGAAACCGTCAGCACAATTCAAAAGGGATATCAACCCGGGGACACCGTTATTTTTGACGCTCAGTACGGCCAGGTGCCATTCGACTATTTTGCCCGGCAAGCTCGCTTTCAACCGGAGGAAGTGGGATTTCCCGGCTCCATGTACCAATGGTGGAAGAGCCAGCCCTTTAAAGGTTGGGGCGGGCCAGTGGTGACGAAGCCTGATCTGGATCAATTCGTTTCGGGCCTGAGAAGCGGTGCGCCGAGGAGCCTGTGGCTGATACTATTCGAGACCTACTACTACGACCCGAGCGATGCATTGGGTGCAGCCTTAAGTCGATTGGGAAAAACAGCCGAACTCCCGACCGGCAGAGAACAGGACTCGGGAGCGGCGCCCGACGAGAGTATGCCCCGCCTGATTCGCATCCGGCTCGAGTAACTCAAGTGCGCAGATGCCAGTGCCGGAGTACGCCGCCCGCTAAAGCACGGAGAGCGTTGTACAAGATCTGGCGAGTGACTCTCCAGTCGAGAAAATCGACGTCGAAGAACTCCAGCGGTGGGCGGTAGGCGCGCCACCACTGGCCCCAGGTAGTCAGTCCCGCGTTCAGATACTGCCCGAAGGCCGGCGCGTCGCGTTGCAAGGTAACATGGCGGAAATCGAACCGGGTGGCGTCGATGGGCGCCGGGGTCTTGCCAATCAGGTCCAGATAATGGAGCCAGCCGACGTCGACGCCGGTGTAGATGGAGCAATCGCCGGTCCCGCTGACACGGGGATTGACTTCAATCAGCCGGACACGGCCGTCACGCGCATCCCGTTTGACTTCGATCTCGCACAAGCCGACATAGCCAATCTCCCGCAGAAAACGATCGCTGAGGCCGGAGATCTCCTCGTCTACCACGGGTTCCACAATGCTCGCGGATCCGAATTGAATCGGGTAAGACCGCAGCTCACGAACCACACAGTAGCCGAGCCGTTCGCCGCTGGTCCCATAGACCGACAGATAGCAGAACTTGGCGTCGTCGGCGCCAACTATGACCTCCTGCACAATCGCTTTCGGCCGGAGCGGCTCCGCGTGCCGATAAAGAGCCCGCAGCTCCCCGGCCGTATCGGCGGTCGCAACCTTTTTGCCATGCAGCGGATTCTCCTCCGGCAGTGTCTCCCATTCGCGGTGGGTAAGGGGCTTCAGGAGGCAGGGGAAGCGCGCCTCGCCGCAGAACTTATCCAGACCCTCTCCGGCTTCAATATATGAAGTAAGCGGGCACGGAAAGCCGGCTTTGGCAGCCAATGCGTACTGCTGCTCCTTGGTCACCAGTTTGGCCTGCACCGCGACCGATGCGGGGGAGAAAGTGTAATCCGCCTGCAAATCATTGGCATGACGGCCAAGCGCGGAAACGAAGATATCGGCAGCGGGGATAATTACCGGCCTCGATCCCAGGTTTCGCGAGAGGGACCGCATAAAGGCGGCCCATTCGGCCGGCTCGGAGTCGGGATTGGGGCAGAGGTAGGATTTCCCATATCTGGAGCGAAAGCCCGCGTTGCCGGCGAAGCAATCGACGCCGATGGCGCGAACGCCACGGCGTTCGAGATCCCGCATCAAATTCAGTCCTGTCTGGAATACGCTGCAAACCACTACGGGCGGCCAGTCCGGTTCTGCTCGTTGCGGCGCTGTCGGCAAAGTGGTACACGTGACTCGGGCTCCTCGTCCAAGCCAGCCTCCTCCGCATATTCTAACCAAATTCGTGAAGGTGACCGATTGCGGCGCAGGCATTCAGCGCGCCCGCGGTTTTTTCCGGAGCGACTGAAGTGCGCCATTCGCGCGCAGCAGCAGGTACTCGGTCTCTCTCGCCAGCCGCCACATAAGCCGTTTCGGTGCGGACCAGTGGTAATACTCCGAGATCAAGTATCTCTCACTCTCGAGAAAGTAGCGGAACTCGACGGCGAGCGACTTGGGCATCGAATGGCCCGCATTGTGTGCGCATTTCGCCGATGGCGATGCGATCACGCGCCAGTTCTTCTTTTGCAAGCGCTCTGCCAGAATCAACTCTTCTTCAAACAGAAACGTGTTCTCATCGAGCCCGCCGATGTCCAAAAAAGCGGCCGTTTTGATCATCATGCACGAGCCTGCAACGCTATAAACCTCTTCGCCGTCTTTCACCGTCGCGGGAAAGTAGTGCCTGTCCAAAGCGCAGTTCAAGATTGGCTTCATCAACGTCCGAAATAGCGGGAGCTTCCTGAGCGCTCCGTAGATCACGAACTTCTGGAAGGCCTTCGGACGCCTTCGGTACGACCTGTTTTCAACGCCGACCACCGCCGGCGCGGTGCAGCCCGCCACCGCATCGGCGCACAGATTGTCGTACATCCGCCGCAGGCAACCGGGAGAAGGCCGGGCGTCCGGGTTCAGGAACACGACGTACGAGCATCGATCCTGGATCAGGCGCCGCGCACCGATATTATTTCCCTTTGCAAACCCGAGGTTCGCTCCGGTCTCGATCACGTCGATGCCCGGAAACCGTTTCCGCACCAGTGCAGCCGTTCCGTCAACCGACTGATTATCGACCACGATGACGCGCAGCGGGAGCCCACAGTCGTGCCCGGCTGTGGATTGAAGTGCACCGGAGATGTATTTTGCAGAATTATAAGTGAGAATGCAAACGCCAACCGAATCCGACATCCGATCTCCTCAAGGCGTGCATGCCGATCGAGCCTGCATCAGTATATGTATAGTATCGATTGTGACAGATATCGATACCATGATACGTGCCTACACCGCACCTGGCTGAAATGCAATCCGTGGGTTGTGTTTGACCGCGCCAGATACGGGCGGGGTCCACACGCCGGGCCGGTTACCGAAAGAAGATGCCGCTCAGAACGGCGTTGCTGGCCGTATTGGTGATGCGGGCTACCACGTGGCCGCTCACGTTCCACACCAGGTACTCGCCGGCGGTGAAAGCGGTCACCGTCCGCGTGTCCAGCACGTGGTTGCCAGCATCCAGGATGTCGACACGCTCGCTGCGCCCGCCGTCCCAGTCCAACAGATACAGCGCCACCTGGTGGGTATTGGTATCGTTGAAATTCAGATCGACGGTGAAAAAGCCGCCGGTGTACCAGCAGGCGGCGATGCGGCCCGTGGTCGACGAGGCCTTCTGCAACGCACGCACGTCGCTGGTGGGTGAGATCCACGTATAGGCTGTGTTGCCGGCGGGAGTCACCGTCACGTACGAAGGATAGTTGACGGTGTCATTGATGACATTGGAGCCATCGGCCCCATACACGCCCTTCCAGGCGCCGGCGGTTGTCGCGTCGGTCTTCACGTAGGTGGCGGCCGTGCCGCTCGACGGCGGAGGAGCCACGGTCCCACTGCCGAAGAAGATGCCGCTCACAACGGCGTTGCTGGCCGTATTGGTGATGCGGACTACCACGTGGCCGCTCACGTTCCACACCAGGTACTGGCCCGCGGTGAAAGCGGTCACCGTCCGCGTGTCCAGCACGTTGTTGTTGGTATCAAGAATGTCCACACGCTCGCTGCGTCCGCCGTCCCAGTCCAACAGATACAGCGCCAGCGCGTGGGTGTTGGCATCGTTGAAACTCAGATCGATGGTGAAATAGCCGCCCGTATACCAGCAGGCGGCGATGCGGTCCGTCGTTGACGAGGCCTTCTGCAAAGCCCTGGTGTCGCTGGTGGGCGAGATCCAGGTGTAAGAAGCGTTGCCGGAGGGAGTCACCGTCACGTAAGACGGATAGTTGGCCGTGTCATTGATGACGTTATAGCCATCGGCCCCATACACGCTCTTCCAGGTGCCGGCGGTCGCAGTGTCGGTCTTCACGTAGCTGGCGGCGCCGCCGCTCGACGGCGGAGGAGCCACGGTCCCACTGCCGAAGAAGATTCCGCTGACAACGGCGTTGCTGGCCGTATTGGAGATGCGGACTACCACGTGGCCGCTCACGTTCCACACCAGGTACCGGCCCGCGGTGAAAGCGGTCACCGCCCGCGTGTCCAGCACGTTGTTGTTGGTATCAAGAATGTCCACACGCTCGCTGCGTCCGCCGTCCCAGTCCAAGAGATACAGCGCCAGCGCGTGGGTGTTGGTATCGTTGAAACTCAGATCGATGGTGAAAAAGCCTCCTGTATACCAGCAGGCGGCGATACGATTGGTTGTTGACGAGGCCTGCTGCAACGCCCGGGTGTCGCTGGTGGGTGAGATCCAAGTGTAGGAGGCATTCCCGGAGGGAGTTACTGTCACGTAAGACGGATAGTTGACGGTGTCATTGATGACGTTGTAGCCGTCGGCCCCATACACGCTCTTCCACGTGCCGGCGGTCGTCGTGTCGGTTTTCACGTAACTGGCGGCGCCGCCGCTCGACGGCGGAGGGGGAGGCGGAGGCGGAGGCGTCACGGTGGTCCCACCGCCAAAGAAGATCCCGCTCACGACGGCGTTGCTGCCTGTATTGGTGATGCGCACCACCACGTGGCCGCTCACGTTCCACACCAGGTACTCGCCCGCGGTGAAAGCGGTCACCGTACGCGTGTCCAGCACGTTGTTGCTGGTGTCCAGAATGTCGACACGCTCGCTGCGCCCGCCGTCCCAATCCAACAGATACAGCGCTAGCGCGTGGGTGTTGGTATCGTTGAAATTCAGATCGACGGTGAAAAAGCCGCCCGTATACCAGCAGGCGGCGATGCGGTCGGTGGTGGACGAGGCCTTCTGCAATGCCCGGGTGTCGCTGGTGGAAGAGACCCAGGAATAAGAGGCGTTTCCGGAGGGAGTTACCGTCACGTAAGACGGATAACTGGCGGTGTCATTGATGACGTTAGCGCCGTCGGCCCCATAAACACCCTTCCACGTGCCGGCGGTCGTCGTGTCGGTCTTCACATATGTGGCAGCGCCGCTGCTCGACGGAGGCGGGGGAGGCGGAGGAGCCACGGCGGTCCCAGTGCCAAAGAAGATCCCGCTCAGCACGGCGTTGCTGCCGGTATTAGTGATACGCACCACCACGTGGCCGCTCACGTTCCACACCAGGTACTCGCCCGCGGTGAAAGCGCTCACCGTCCGGGTGTCGAATAAGCTGTTGTTGGCATCCAGAATGTCTACTCGCTCGCTGCGGTTTCCGTCCCAATCCAAGAAATACAACGCCAACTGGTGCGTGTTGCTGTCGTTGAACTTCAGATCGATGGTGATCAAACTACTCGTATACCAGCAGGCGGCGATGCGATCGGTTGTCGACGAGGCCTTCTGCAACGCCCGCGCGTCGCTGGTGGAAGGGACCCACGTATAGGGCGAATTCCCGGAGGGAGTCACTGCCACATAAGAAGGATAGTTCAGAGTGTCGTTGATGACGTTATAGCCATCGGCGCCATACACGCCCTTCCAGGTGCCGGCGGCCGTCGTGTCCGTCTTCACGTAGCTGACGGTGCCGCCGGTTGGCGGCGGCGGCGGAGTCCCACCGCCAAAGAAGATCCCGCTCAGCACGGCAGTGCGGCTCGAGTCGCTGGTGATGCGCACCACCACGTGGCCGCTCACGTTCCACACCAGGTACTCGCCGTTGGCGAAATTGCCCGCGGACCGGGTGTCCAGCACGTTGTTGGCGGCGTCCAGGATATCCACGTGCTCGCTGCGCCCGCCCTCCCAATCCAAGAGATAAAGCGACAACTGGTGCGTGTTCGCATCGCCGAAGCTCAGATCGACGGTAAAAGAATTAACCGCGAACCAGCAGGCGGCGATGCGGTCCGTCGCCGACGACGGGATCTGCAAACCGCGCGCATCAAAGGTGGAAGAGACCCACGTATAGGGCGACTGCCCGTAGGGCGTCACCACCACGTAAGAAGGATAGCTGGCGCTGTCGCCGATGACGTTGTAGCCATCGGCCCCATACGCGCCCTTCCAGGAGCCGGAGGTCGTCGTGTCGGTCCTCACGTAGCTGGCTTTGCCGGGACCCGGAGGCGTAAGCACCGAGAGCGCCGAACCGGTCACGGAAGTGCCGTTGTAGGAGGCCGTGATCGTCACCGAAGCCAGCGCCGCTACGACCGAGGTCGGCAAGCTGAACGTCTGGGAAAGCAGGCCGGCGCCCACGGTCACGTTGGCCGTGGGGAAGGCCGAATTCGAGCCGGTCAGCGTCACCGGCAGCCCTCCGCCGAGCGCCGGAAGAGTCAGCGTGACCGTCACATTCACGTTGCTCCCACCCACCACCGCGCCGGGAGACACCGACACCGACGCCAGCGCGGCGGTCGCCGGCACGAGGGTGACCAGCGTCTTGCCGCTGGCGGACCCGTCCGCCAGAGTGGCCGTCACGGTGACGGAGGACGAGCCGGTCAGCGAAGACGGCGCCGTGTAGAAGCCGGTGGCGCTCAGGGTCCCCAGCGTCGGACTCATCGACCAGGTCACGCCCAGGCTGCTCCCCGTCACCGTCGCGGTGAACTGCTGCGTCTGGAACAGGCCCATGGTGGGGGAGGCCGGAGTAACCACCACGGCCGGCGGGTTGGAGGAGACCGCTTGTCCCGAATTCGGATCGATCATCAGGCTGGAGACGTCCACCGCCTCGATGTTCGATCCGATGATGGACCCCAAGGTGTCCAGTTCGTTCGTGTTCCAGCGCGGATCGACCGCGATCTGCATTTCCCACGGCAGCCCGTTATCGGCCAGCATCAGGCCATACTTCTTGATGGCCCGCAGAATGATCTGCATGTTGGCCGAATAACCCGAGATATCGACGCTGGCCTTCAGCCGGAACCGCTGTCCCATGGGCGGCAACAACGGCGACGAACTGGAGGACGCGTAGTGCCTGCCCGGCCACACATACAGACGCTGGGTACTCGGCGCGGTGAAGCGCAAGGCGTGGTTGATCTGCCCGGCGAGGATCTCGTCGTAGCGCACCAGCCCCGGCATGATGGGCAAGCCGGCGGCATCCGCCGACGTCCAGTCGGCCGGCCGCAGGGCGTTGGAAAGCAGGCTCCATTTTGCGGAGCTGTCGACGTTCCAACTGCCATCCGGCTGCAAGAACGAGTTGAAGGTCTCGTACAGTATGCAGTTGTCCTTGTCCACAACCAGGACGTGGCGGTCGGAGCTGGCTTCCACCTGCGCCGTCAGCGGAATCGGATACGGGCCCGGATCGCTTTCATCGGGGTAAGTGATGTTTAACGGGACTTTGGGCTGCGTTCCCGGCACAATATTGACGGGAATCGTGATATCGTACCGCAGGCCGCCGGTGGCAGAGATGCTGCCGATGTAATCGGCGGAATGGGCTGCCACCGGGAGGGTGTCCACGGGCGCATTCCAGATGTTGTTGGCGGGGAAGGACGGGCAGCCGTTGATGCTGGG
>Ga0209517_10000106_pt1 | contig 136796 bp, 104 predicted proteins | sample PeaSoiMetSII2010_FD_187695 | JGI IMG/M metagenome (GOLD analysis project Ga0209517, IMG submission 187695) | Peat soil microbial communities from Weissenstadt, Germany - SII-2010 (SPAdes) (version 2) | ecosystem: Environmental > Terrestrial > Soil > Wetlands > Peat | place: Germany...
CTTCGATCTCTGCCAGGCTCTTTTGCAGCTCAACGCAATTCATACTGCTCTCTCCCCAAGCCTCTGCTGAAGCAGTTTACTGCTGTTCTCCGTCAGCTTGCAGCCGTTGCGCCTCTGCCAGGGTTACTGCCGTGTCCAGTCTTCGCTGGCTCACTTTCCTGCTCACAGGCGGCTAAAGCCGCCGATGATCTTTGCACCACCTGCGGCGCGGCTAGAAGCCGCGCCCTTTCAAAGCCGAATGCGATCCCGCACTTTCAAAACACCGCTCAGGACTTCCCGGCCTTTTCGGCTCGGTTGAGCTTGAGCAGATCGCGCAGTTTCATGCGCGCCTTGTGCAACTGCGACTTGCTGTTGCCGATCGAGCATCCCACGATGGTTGCGATTTCATTATGTTCGTAACCTTCGACATCGTGAAGAACAAAAATCGTGCGGTAGCCGGGAGGGAGATCGTCCACTGCCTTCTGCAACTGCAGCCGGTCAATGGATCCGGCCAACGCCAAATCGTCCGCCCCGAAATCTTTCTTCGGAGTATCTTCTTCGCCTTGCGTGGTCTCTTCCAGCGAAACCACCGGAAGGCTCTTCTTTCTCAAGTGCATCAGCACCACGTTCACAGACAGCCGATGCAGCCAGGTCGAGAACGCCGATTCGCCGCGGAACGTCGCAATCTTGCGGTAAAGCTGCAGGAAAGCTTCCTGCGTCAAATCTTCGGCCTCGGCAGTATTCGCCGTCATGCGTAAACAGAGCGAGTAAACACGCCGTTTGTGCTTATCGTAAAGAGCCTGAAACGCCTGGGCGTCCCCTTGCTTGGCTCTCTCGATGGCCTCGGCTTCGTTAAGCTCGTTGCCCTGTCGCTGTCGTTCCTGTGATTCTCGGTCGGTCAAGTTGCCTTTTCCGGCCGCACCATGTCAGATGCGGCTAACTATCTTTGCGTTGTATGGCTTGCGGGCGGTTGTGATCGCACGAAAGTAATATCCATATTCAGAATATCAGAGCCATTCTACCGATCTTGGGATTCCCCGTTCCGCCACTTTGCCGCCGGAAATCCTTTACCTGCTCAGGGTTGAACGCCCCTAGTGTTACATGCTCGAACCGCATCCCGAATTTAGAGTCGCAATCTTCGGAAATCGGTAAATCTGCGATCCTCTAAGCACCGCTCTTGGCCGTGGTAATTGTTTCCAACCCGTGTCCATGCGGGCCGGTTTCGCGGATGCGAAGAAGAATCGCTAGAGCCATCCCGACGAATCCGAGGATCGAGAAAATCCACATACCCAACGCATATCCTCCGGGATTCTCGAGGCCAGCGTGGGCGTAGTCATTGGCATTCCCGATCAGAAGATTCAACAGGAAGAATCCAATCTGCTGAATCAGGGTCATCAGAGCATACGCCGTGCCCAAGCGGGATTGGTCGACAATGTAGGCGACCGCCGGCCACATGACCGCCGGAATCAGCGAAAACGCGATCCCCATCAGGGACACGGGTACGAACAGCGAGATGTGAGTGTAGGCCATCATCAGGTACACGGGCATCAGCAGAAGCGACCCGAACATCATGAACCAGGCGCGCTTGCCCACGCGGTCAACCAGCAGGCCGAACAAGGGAGTGGCGATCATGGCGGAGAAGGGAAGCAGGCTGTTGAAGAACCCGGCCTGCTCATGCGAGAGCACGCGCATCGCTTCCGAAGCCGAGATCCCACCGTGGGCGGCAAGAATCTTATTAGTGAAGAAGTCGATGGCGAATGTGCGGAATGGGAAAATGGCCGAATAGAAAGTGAAGCAAAGACCGACCACCAGCCAGTAGGAACCATTGAAGCGGAAGATCCCGCGAAACTCCAGCTTGTCGATGTCGCCCGCCTTCCCCAGTTCATACTTCGCCTCGGCCTGACTTTCGAGGAACCAATAAATCACAGCGGTGACAACGGCCATGACTCCCGCGCCGACTGCGATCAGCAGCGGCCCCTGCCAACTCGCCGGACCACCGGGCCCCTGCGGGTAGAACACGCGGTTCGCCCAAGTGGGGGAGTTGTCGGCCGCCACCGAAGCCAGACGCGCGATGGTGAGATTGATTCCGAAGGCGAAGCTGAGCTCCTTGCCCTTGAACCACTTTGCCAGGGCGGTCGTGACGGCTACGATCATTGACTCCGCGCCCAGTCCCAGTACCGTGCGCCCGGCGATCATGATCGGAGCCTTGCCCTTAGCCGCGGTGAGCAGCGCTCCCAGCAAGCAAAGCGCGGCAAAAGCCGTGATCGCTTTTTTGGTTCCGATGCGGTCGATGATGATGCCGCCAATCAACAGCGTTGCCACCGCGGCCACGCTGTAGCTGGCGTTCAGCCAGCCAAACTGGGTGGCGGAGAATCCCAGGTGGTCAATGAAGATTCGCTCCAGAGGGTTGATGCTGTCATAGATGTAGTAGTTCCCCCCCATGGCCAAGCTGATGAAGATGAGGACCGACCAGCGGTAAAACGCCGACGGCTGTGGCCGCAGATTTTCCGGCATCAGCGCTCTTTTCCGAGCAGAGTGCACTCCGAAGGATTGACGAACGGAGAAGATTAGCAGAATTCAGCGGCTAGCTCCTAGCTGCAAGCCCGACCAGTTTCATGCTGAGCGGAGCGGGAGGAGCGCGAAGCGATCCGCCGCGGAGTCGAAGCATCCCCTACTCAACCTCGATTCCCACCACGGGAACAGCACGCCGAAAATGTGACGATCCCGAGTGCATTTTCGTTCTCCACCAATCCAAAATGGTCAGTGGTCTAGGGGGCTGTGCGGTTTTCTTGTTCCCCCATCTTGATGGTGCGAACTGTTACAGGATGTACTGGCTCGACACGCAGCAACTCGAGTACGGCATCTCCACACTATCGCCCGACGACGTGACGAGAGCCCATTGCTAGACGAAGCAATAATCCGCAAGATGGCTGCATCGATTTATCAAGCTCTAGGCTCAGGACATTCTGAAGCCATCTACCAAGAGGCCTTCTTGGTCGAGCTTAGGTTGAGCGACTTTTCTTACGAATGCCAAAGGGCTGCGGTCGTTATGTATCGAAATCACTACGTCGGCATCGGCTATGCAGACATCGTTGTGCGCAGCGGTAACGAAGAAGTCATACTCGAACTGAAAAATCTCCAAAAAGTGGGGCCACCCGAACAACGTCAATGCTGGAACTACATGACATCACTGAAAATTTCGAAGGGCTTCGTAGTCAATTTCCCAAAAGAGGGGATGATTACCGAAACCATGCAAAAGAAGACTGCCAAATGGGATGCTAAGACACGGACCAGAGCCGCGAAGATTACAGTCTTGCCGGTCTCAGAGGAGGTCATCCGCCAACTCGAATTGGAAAGAGACTGACGAAGCGAACCTAGCTGATTTACGGTTGGTTTGTGTTCGCGAGCCTGAGAAGATACGGTTGATCTTCTGCGACCATCTAATCCCCAGCAACGCTTCGCGATCCTAACGCTCCGCTCGGCATGACAACCGCGACCCGAACTTCAGCTTCCCACATACCGCGCGTAGAAACTGCGCGCCACCGCCGTATCAGTGGTGCCTTTGATGATGGCGCGGCCGTCAGGGAATAAAGTCATCTCGTAGGGTTCGTGCCAGAACTTCAGGACGAAGTCGTTGTGGCGGACAGTGCCGTGGGGTTGGAGGCGGCGGTCCATTTCTGCGAAGTCGATCGGGCGTTGGCGCTCATGGATTTGCACGGAGTTCCTGCCGCAGAGGGTGATGTGCGGACGGCCTTCGCCCGCGAGATGAATGAAATCCCGTTCGCCGCAGGCACGGCAGCCGAGGCGCGGTTTTGCAGCGCTGATTTCCGCGTGCTCGTTCGTCCAGACGTCGAACGAAAGCAGCGTCCGGCGCAGTTGGAGAGCACCCGAGCCACCGACCAGCAGCTTCAACGCTTCGGTCGCGGCGATCGATGCGACCAGGTTCACCGCCGAATTGAGAATGCCGGAGGTCTCGCACGTTTCGACCATTCCACGCGGCGAATCTGGGAAGATGCAAGTCAGGCAGGCGGTCTGACCCGGAACCACGTTCAGGGTTACGCAGTAGCTTCCAACTGCGGCGGAATAAATCCACGGGAGTGAGCGGTCGACGGCATAGTCGTTGATCAGGTAGCGGGTCTCGAAATTGTCAGTGCCATCGAGGATGAGGCCCATTCCTTCAAGTAGTGCTTCAATGTTGGCGGGGATCAGATCGTCGACCTTCGGTTCAACTACAATCTGGGAATTGAAGGCGGCTATCTTGCGCGCTGCGGCGATCGCCTTGGGAAGGGACTCCGCCGCGTCCTTTTCATCGAACAGCGACTGCCGTTGCAGGTTGCTCGGTTCGACATAGTCCCGGTCAATGATGCGCAGGCTACCCACGCCCGCCCGCGCTAGCAGACCGGCCAGCGCGCAGCCGGTGGCGCCGCAGCCGACGATCGCCACCTGGGCCGCCGCCAGCTTCCGCTGGCCCTCCACCCCGATCCCGCGGAACAGGACTTGCCGCGAATAGCGTTCGTTGTCCAGAGACTCGCTGTCCTGGGAGCCGCTTCCTCGCGACTCGTCTTCGGGGGATTCGCCGGTTTGTCTTTCCCGTGCCAAAGAGGTCACCAGTCCCACGCTGCAAAACCTTTATTATAAGGGGCTGGCTTTTCCGGAGATGATTGTCGGAGGACGATGGTAGAGGTGCAGTTTGAGAAGAACGATTCGTATCAGGGCTTCGCTTCAGCGATGCCGCAAAAGGGCGTAAAACGCCAACGGCGTTAGCCGCTGGGGTTTGCCTCGCAGCGGCCGCAGCGGCTAAAGCCGACACTGCGTTGCTTGCAGGTTTGGCACGCCTGAAGGCATGCCCTGATACGAATTTCCTCTCAACGCGCACCTGTCCCCCGAATGATTCCCATCCCCGGCAATTAACCAGAGTTTGGAGCCGTAGAGCACGTGCAACAGCAGCCGGGCGCATCTCCATCAAAACCGATAGCGCCCGGGCCCAAGGACACTGTTTGCTGAGACGGTACTCGCCAATCCTGACCGCGATGATCGTGCTGTGGTCTGCGGCTCTGCCGTCGGGAGCACAGGCTCCTGGATCCTCGGGATCTCAAGTGAGTGGTGCCGCGGCCGGTCAGGTCCAGGAGCAGCGACAGGCGCCCGCGACCCCTGACACCACCCCGAAAAATTCTACGTCCCAGCAGCAGCCGCTTTCTTCCGGTGCGATTTCCGGGTATGAGGGTAAGGTCGTGCAGTCGATCCAGCTTCCGGGTGTGCCCGACCGCGACCGTGAGCACTTGCTGCTGTTGTTGCCGCAGAAGACCGGAGAGCCCTTAGATCGTGGCCACGTCCGCGATAGCATTCGCGCCCTTTATGCCACGGGACGCTTTGCCGACATCCAGGCAGATGTTGTGCCTGCGGGTGAAGGCGTTACGCTGACCTTCACCAGTTCCGCCAATTACTTCGTGGGTGCAGTCGACGTGGAGGGTGCCCCCACGCGTCCCACCCGGAACCAGATCATCAACGCATCGAAGTTTCAGCTGGGAGAACTCTACACGCACGACAAGCTGGACCGCGCGCTCGAGAACATTCGGCAACTCATGCAGGAGGGCGGCTACTACCGGGCGCGCGTAACCGCCGAGAGCGCCTCAAACGCAGCCACGCAGCAGGTGGACATCCTCTTCCACATCACCGCGGGAGTCCAGGCGCATGTGGGCGAGGTGAAAGCGTCGGGGGCCTCCGGACTCTCGTCCGGCGAGGTACAGAGCATCGCGCACATGACTCGCGGCGATCGCGTGACGGCCGCGCGGGTAAGTGGTTCGCTGCAACGGTTGCGCAAGAGATTTCAGAAGCAGAACCGCGCGCTGGCGCAAGTTTCCATTGCCGTCCAGACATATCACCCGGAAAATAACGCTGTCGATTTCAACTACCAGATCGATCCCGGCCCGGTGGTGGTGATTTATGCGCGGGGTTACCACGTCAGCCGCGGAGTATTGAAAAAAGAGATTCCGGTCTACGAAGAAAACGCGGTCGATGACGACCTGCTGAACGAAGGCAAGCGCAACCTGCTCGACTACCTGCAAATGCGCGGCCACTTCGACGCCAAAGTGGAGATTCAAAAGGAGGGCGACGCCAACACCCTGCGGGTTATCTACCAGATCGATCCGGGGCCCGTACACAAGCTGGTACTGGTGGAGATCACGGGCAACAAGGAGTTCATGGACACGAAGTCTCTGCTGTCGCGCATGGAGATCCAGCCCGCCGCCCGTTTCCTGGCGCATGGGCGTTACAGCGGAATCCTGCTGAAAAGCGATGTGGCCACGCTGCAAGCGCTCTACCACGCCAACGGTTTTCGTCAAGTGCAAATCGAAACCAAGGTGGACGACAACTACCATGGAGCGGAGAATCAACTCGCTGTCCACGTTCACATTGAAGAAGGGCCGCAAACGCGGGTCGGCCAACTGTTTGTGCTGGGGAACCAGAAGATCGCGACCAGCGAATTCCCCGAACTGAGTACGCAGGCGGGCCAGCCTTATTCCGAGCAAGAACTGTCTGGTGATCGGGAGAGAATCCTCAACTATTACTTCAATCATGGCTATCCCAACGCCACGCTCGAGATCACCACCAAACCGTCAAGCGAACCCAATCGCGAGGACGTAACCTACACGATCCAGGAAGGCGAGCGTTTTACGGTGGACCGGGTGATGTTGGCCGGGACCGAGCACACGCGCGATTACGTCGTACAACGCGAAGTCCAAGTGCATGAGGGGCAGGCGCTCAGCCAGCAGGGAATGCTCGACACCCAGACCCGGCTCTACGATCTGGGCATCTTCAGCCAGGTGGATACGGCAGTACAGAACCCGGACGGCGCCGATCCACAGAAAAATGTTTTGGTGCAGGTGGAGGAGGCGAAGCGCTACACCTTTACGTACGGTTTGGGATTGGAATTTCAGACCGGGCAGCCTGCGGGAGCGAGTGCGGGAGTGAGCCCGAGAGTGGGGCTCGATGTGACCCGGCTCAACCTTCTGGGGAGGAATCAGACGCTGACGTTCCAGTCCCACGTCGGGCGACTCCAGCAGCGAGGATTGGTCAGCTACGAGATTCCCAAGCTGTTCGACAGCGACAAGTGGAAGCTCATCTATACCGTCTTCTACGACAACAGTTTGGACGTATCGACCTTTACTTCGCAGAGGCTCGAGGGGAAGATCGACCTGCGCCAGCAGATCGGGAATGCGGGGACCGAGCCGGGAACGCGCCCCGGACCCAGCTCGATCACGTATCGCTTCGATTTCCGGCGCGTGAGGGCCAGCAATTTCACCAAAGGGTTTTCTGAAGTTGCGCTGCTGTCTCTTCCGGCGCGAGTGGGCGGTCCCGGATTTACCTATATCCGCGACAAACGCGACAATCCTCTGGAGAGTACCAAGGGGAACTATTTCACGCTGGACGGTTTTGCGGCCTCCAACTACTTTGGATCAGAAGCTGATTTCGGCCGCTTGCTGGCGCAGAACTCGACCTACCAAGCCTTCGGGGGCAAGGGTAAGCAAGGACATCAGTTCGTGTTTGCCCGTTCCACCAGCATCGGTCTGCAGCAGCCTTTTGGAGGGACCACGGTCCGGCCGCCCGGAGCCTGTCCCACTAATCCAAATACACACGAATCGATCTGCGAGGGAATCACGCTGATCCCGTTGCCGGAGCAATTTTTTGCCGGTGGGGGCAACTCTCATCGCGGATTCGGGTTAAATCAGGCAGGCCCCCGCGATCCATCGTCAGGTTTCCCGCTGGGCGGTACGGCGCTGTTTGTCAACAGCCTCGAACTGCGCTTACCTCCGTTGACTCTGCCCTACCTGGGCGAGGGATTCGGTTTTGCCATCTTTCACGATATGGGCAACGTTTTTACCGCGCAGCACGACATGCTGAAGGGTCTGATGCGCTGGCACCAACCCAACCCCGCGCCGTGTCTATTGACCGGAGGTACACCGAACTCCCAGTGCTTCACTCAGTTCAACAACTCGGGGTATGATTACAGTTCGCACGCGGCCGGAGTCGGGGTGCGTTACAAGACACCGATCGGACCCTTACGTTTTGACTTCGGGTACAATCTGAACCCGACCAGCTATTTCCAAGCGACTAAGTTTGATCCGGTTACAGGACAGCCGATAGCTTATGAGACGCTGCGCTTGCGGCATTTCAACGTGTTTTTCAGCATAGGCCAGCCATTTTAATGAGAAGAGTTTGGACGAAAACGACGGTGGTAATGGCGACGCTTGCAACGCTCATTGCATTTTTGCCGGCGGCGCGGGCGGAGGTCATCGACCGCATCGTGGCCACCGTCAACGGGCACATCATCCTGCGGAGCGACTGGGACGAAGCGCTGTGCTACGAAGCCCTGCTCAACGGGCGCGCGCTCAGCCAGTTCACCGACGACGAACGCCGGGCCGTACTCGACCGTCTGATCGATCAGGAGTTGCTTGGGGAGCAGATGAAGTCTGCCTTCTTCCAGCATGCTTCCGAGGCGGAAGCCGCCGCTCGCCTTGCCGACGCGCGCAAGCTGTATCCGGAAGCGGCGACCGCCGAGGGCTGGCAGTCGGTGCTGGGCCGGTTCCGGCTAGGAGAAAAGGATCTGCTCGCGCACGTACAGCAGCAGATTGACCTGATGCGGCTGGTGGATGCTCATCTGCGGCCTGCGGTGCAGATCGATTCCAAGACCATCGAAGCGTATTACCGGGAGAAGTTCGTCCCGCAGCTGAAGCAAACGGGCGCGGGGGAAATTCCCCTGGCCGATGTCTCCGGAAAGATCCGCGAGTTGCTCACGGAAGAGAAAGTCAACGAGCTGATGGTCTCCTGGCTGCAGGCCCTGCGTTCGGAGAGCAAAGTGAGCGTTCCCGTCGCAGCCGGCTCCGCCGCGGAGGGAGTACAGACGCGGTGACCAAGCCCGCCGCCAGGCCTCGACGCTGGTGGAAATATCTGCTGCTTGCCAGCGGCACCGGCGTCGTGGTTCTGCTCGCCGCATTCTGGTACACCACAACCAATTCCTTTCAGGCGTACGTCCGCCGGCGGATGGTTGCCGAGCTAGAGCGTATTACCGGCGGCCGGGCAGAAATCGGCAGCTTCCACGTGGTTCCTTTCCACATGCAGGTCGAAGTGCGGAACATCACTGTGCACGGCAGTGAGGCTCCGACCGACATACCGTTGGTTCATGCCGATCACCTGGTCGCGCAAATGAAGGTGAACTCGTTCCTGCGTACTGAGTTCGGCTTTCATTCGCTGACGCTTGAACATCCGGTCGTTCACATCGCTATCGCTCCGGACGGCAGCACCAACATCCCTGCGCCCAAGGTGCCGCTGCGAACTTCGGAGAACGATCCGGTAGAGCAGTTGTTCGCGCTATCCATCGATCACTTAGCCATGCGGAATGGCGAACTGCTCTGGGCGGACCGAAGAATCCCACTCAACCTTGCGGTTCACGACACCGCCGTGCAGATGGATTACTCGTTTCTGCGCGGGCGCTACGAGAGCCGTCTCAGGCTCGGCAAAGTCGATACGGCGTTTGAGGATCTGCGTCCGTTTGCCTGGATGACGACAGCCGAGTTCAGCCTGGGGACGACATTTGCCGACATCAAGTCGCTGGAGTGGAACTCTGGCCGGTCGCGCGTGCAAGCAAGCGGGCGCATCAGCAACTTTCGAAATCCTCGAGTCGACCTGAACTACGACGCGCATGTGGATCTCGAAGAAGCGGCCGCTATTGCCCGGCGGCACGATCTGCGGGAAGGTGTCGCCGAGTTCAAAGGCAGCGGCCACTGGTCAATCGAGGAGTTCGCTACTTCCGGTGCGCTTGCGCTGCGTGATCTGGGCTGGCAGGACGACCAGATTTCATTCAAGAAGGCCAGCACCACGAGCGACTACGCAGTGACGGATCAGCAAATCAAGCTGTCGAAGTTACAGGGCAAGCTGTTCGGCGGAAGTATCGCGGGCGACGCGCAGGTCGAAAACTGGCTGCATAGCGTTCCGCCTCCGCCGGCGAGCAAAGCAAAAAAGGGGCAGGAGAACCTTCCTGTGATTACAGCAGCGCGGCCTCCCGCGAAGAAGGGGGAGAAGCCGAAGCTGCCGGGCGTGCAAACTGGTGCGGTGCATCTTCGTCTGCGCGACGTTTCAGCCGGGGAGTTGGCCGTAGCCTTGGACGTGCCCGCTCATCCGCTGGGCCACTTTCACCCTGCCGGACTTGCCACGGGCACGGTGGACGCTAGTTGGAAAGGATCGCCCAAAGCTGCAGACGTCGCGTTCGCTCTTGACGTGATCCCACCACCACATCCCGCCGCACGCGAATTGCCTGTTACAGCTCACATTCAGGGCACATATCGCGCCGGGAGTGACGCTCTGGAACTCGCACAGTTCAACGTGTCTACGCCCGCGTCGCGGGTTCAGGCCGCAGGAACTCTTTCGGAGTCCTCTACAGTACGCCTTTCGATTACCACTTCTAATCTTGAAGAGTGGCGCCCGCTGGTGACGGTGCTGGGCGGGCCGACCAACGTGCCGTTTCGCGTGGATGGCAATGCCACGTTCAACGGCGTAGCCGGGGGCAACTTCTCGGCTCCAACCCTGGCCGGGACTCTGGTCGCACAAGACTTCGAATTCACTCTGCCTGCCACCTCGCGCACTCCCGAGCAACAGGTGCATTGGGATGCACTCGCCGCCAGCATCCAGTTTTCGTCCCACGATCTTTCCCTTCGAGGCGGCAGTTTGCGGCGTGGCGAGACGAGCGCCGACTTTGACGTCAGCGCCGTCCTGCAAAAAGGACAGTTCACCGAATTCAGCCCCTACACCGCGCGCGTGAATCTGCACCACGTAGACGTCGCCTCGACGGCGGCGCTGGCCGGATTCGACTACCCGGTTTCGGGGACGGCGGATGTATCTCTGCAGATTAACGGAACACGGGCGCACCCGCAGGTGCAGGGACACATTCATGCGGCGAACGCGTCGGCCTACGGGGAAGCGATCGAGAAGTTCGACGCGGACTTGCACATTGCGGAGGCCGAGACCGCCCTAAACAACATTCATCTCACCCACCAGGATGCGTTTGTTGACGGCAGCGCGGCTTACACGCCGTCGACGCGCGGCTTCCGGCTTGACCTCAAGGGCGAGAGTTTCGACGTAGCCAGAATTCGCCAGATTCATCTGGACCAACTGCTGGTGGAGGGGCGCGCTGACTTCACGTTGCAGGGTTCGGGCACCCTCGATGCGCCTGCGATCAACGCTGGCGTTCACGTGCGCGACTTGACCCTGGACCACGAACTGGCCGGCGGAGTCTTTTTTGAGGCGGTGACCAAGGGCGGCGAACTGCGTCTTACCGGACACTCCGACCTTCCGCACGGGACGGTGTCCGTCGAAGGCAACGTCCTGATGAGCGGCGATTATCCCGCAACGATTAGCGCGCGTACCGATCACGTGGACCTGGACGCCCTGTGGCGTGCTTACCTCGGTGGGCAGTTGACTGGGCATTCTGCGGCGAGCGGCACGGTGACGATGCAGGGGCCGTTGCGCTATCCCAAGCAGTGGACGCTGAAGGGAGAAGCGAGTGACATCTCCCTGGAGTTGGAACATGCCAAGCTGCACAACGAGGGCCCAGCGCGGTTCACATTTGCGCAGCAGACCATCCACATCGAGCCAACGCGCATGGTTGGCGAGGGAACGGACATCACCGGCCACGGCTCCATCAGTTGGGCCAATTCGCGGGATATCGATCTCGCAGCCGACGGGCAGATTGATCTCAAACTGCTCGGCAGTTTCGATCCGGACCTCACGGCTTCTGGGCTGACGTCGGTCCACGTAACCGTGGGTGGAACGCTGGACGAACCTCTGCCCCAGGGCCGTATCGAGGTCAAAAACGGAGCCGCCAGCTACGCCGGACTACCCAGCGGACTGAGCGAGATGAACGGTTCGCTGGTTTTTACGCGCGACCGCATCCACATCGAGCAATTCACGGCCCGCACTGGTGGCGGTGTTCTCGACCTGAAAGGCGATGCCACCAACTACAATCGCGAGCTTAACTTCAACCTCACGGCGGTGGGCAAAGAAGTGCGGCTGCGGTATCCGCCCGGCGTTAGCTCGACGGCGACTGCCGAGTTGCACTGGATAGGCAACCGGTCGTCATCGACTGTTTCGGGTGATGTACTAGTGACGAAGCTGGCGGTGACGCCCGGTTTTGACTTTGCTTCTTACTTGGAGCGAAGCCGGCAGTCGGCCGCGATCACGCCAGCCAATTCGCCGCTCTACAACGTCAAGCTCGATGTCGCCGTCCGCACCGCGCCCGAACTTCAGATGAAGACAACCGTGGCGCGACTGTCGGGTGATGCTGACCTGCGCCTGCGCGGCTCGATCGCGCGCCCCAGCGTGCTCGGCCGGGCTGACATTTTGGAAGGGGACGCGACCTTCAACGGCATCAAGTTCCGGCTGGAGCGCGGCGATATCACGTTTGCCAATCCGGTTGCGATTGAGCCCCAAGTGAACTTGCAGGCGACGACCCACGTTCGCAACTATGACCTCGACGTCACGGTCACCGGCACGCCCGATCGCCTCAACGTGAACTATCGTTCCGAGCCACCTCTGCCCAAGTCGGACATCATCGCGCTGCTGGCGCTGGGCCGCACCAGTCAGGAGTCGGAACAGTTGCAGCAGCAGTCAGGACAGAGCCTGTTCACTGACGAAGCCACCAACCTGATCATCAATCAGGCAATCAACTCGACCGTGAGTAGCCGCATGCAGAAGCTCTTCGGAGTCAGCCGGATCAAGATCGATCCGCAAGGCCTGACGACCGAGACCAATCCCACGGCGCGAGGGCCGCAAGTCACCATCGAGCAGCAGTTCGCCAACAATCTCTCCCTCACCTACAGCACCAACGTGTCGCAGAGTTCGCAGCAGATCATCCAGGGCGAATACTATTTCAATCGCAATATTTCAGTGGTGGGCACGCGCGATCAGAACGGCGTGGTCAGTTTCGATGTCCGCGTTCGCCGCCGCAGGAAATAGAATGAATCGGGAGCGCGCGGTTGGTTGTCATCCTGAGGCCGGCACAGTTTGCCCGCCGAAGGATCTAGGCGAGTCGTGCGAAGCGTCGCGCTCTTAGCGACGCAATAGTCGCACGGGTGGCTCGGTTTCGCGCCTATCTGTGCCCGTCGCGAAGGCCAATGAATCTTTCTGCCGAAGCCGCTTTGTTTTCGATCCTGCGCCTGCGCATGGTCGAGATGCAATTGCGCGAGCGCGGGATCCGGGACGAACGCGTCCTCGGCGCGATGACGCGTGTGCCGCGCCATGAGTTCACGCCGCAGGGTTATCGCAATCAGGCTTACGAAGATCATCCCTTGCCGATTAGTAAGGGACAGACGATTTCTCAGCCTTACATCGTGGCGCTCATGCTGGAAGCGCTGGCGCTCACGCCCGGCGACAAAGTGCTGGAAGTCGGGACGGGATCAGGCTACGTCACGGCCTTGCTCGCCGAACTGGCCGCACAGGTGGTTTCAGTGGAGCGCCACGCTACGCTCGCGGATGAGGCTAGAGAGGTGCTCGACCGCTTGGCTTATGCGAACGTGAGAGTGATTGCGGGGGATGGTGGTCAGGGTTTTCCCGCGTGCGCGCCCTACGACGTAATTATTGTTTCGGCAGCGGCCCCCGACGTGCCGCATGCACTGCTCGGGCAACTTGCCGAAGGCGGTCGCATGATTATCCCCGTGGGCCCCGCGGACTCGCAGCAGTTGCAATTGATCCGGATGCACAACGGCAAGCCGCAGATTACGTTGCGCGAGACTTGCCGGTTTGTGCCGTTGGTTCCGGGCGTGGGGCTTACGTCTTAGGTCTTGGGCGTTAGACGAGTATGACCTCAGACCTCAGACCCAAGACTCAAGACCCTGCATTACAATCTACCAGTGCCCGTCCTGCACAACCTGCGCGTGACGCTGGAGATGATCAAGTGGGAGCACTCCATCTTCGCGCTGCCGTTTGCGCTGTGCGGAGCCATGCTCGCGGCCGGGGGATTTCCGACGGTCCACCAACTCGTGTGGATCATCATCGCTATGGTGGCCGCGCGTTCAGCTGCGATGGCCTTCAACCGATGGGCCGACATTTCCATCGACGCCGCCAATCCCCGCACCAGCGCTCGGGCCTTACCTGCGCAACAGCTCACGCCCAGGTTTGTTGTCACGTTTGTGGTAGTTTCCAGCGCGATTTTCATTCTTGCCGCCAGCCAGTTGAATCGCCTCGCTCTGCTGCTTTCTCCGGTCGCCCTCGCCGTGTTGCTGCTCTACTCGTACACCAAGCGCTTTACCCGCTGGTCGCACCTGGTGCTTGGCTTTGCGCTGGGAATTGCGCCCTCGGCGGCATGGATCGCCGTACGCGGCTCGCTCGACCTGCGGATTCTGCTGCTCACCGCTGCCGTCACGTTCTGGGTTGGCGGCTTCGACGTTCTCTACGCCTGTCAGGATTTTGACTTCGATCGCCAGAGCGGGCTGCATTCCATCCCGCGGCATATTGGTATTCTGCGGGCACTCTGGGTGGCCCGCGCATTCCATGCGATCATGCTGGCGTTATTGATTGCGCTGCTGTGGTCCTTCGGACTGGGCAAACTCGCGATCGTCGGAGTGGCGGTGGTAGCCGCGCTCCTCGCGTATGAACACTCGCTGGTCGCGGCCGATGATCTGAGCAAGCTGAACGCGGCTTTCTTCACCATGAACGGCGTGATCTCAGTGCTCTTCTTCGTGTTCATCGCGGGAGATTTGCTGTTGCGGAAATAGCTTCGTGTGGGGACAGCCGCTTTCGATTGTCCGTCGAGCGAAGCTCGATGGATCGGCACGCCTAGTGTGCTTACCTCATCGCGGCGTCCCATGCCATAATCTGTGACGCGATTGGAGGATTCATGTTTCGGACGATCTGTACTTCATTCCTGCTTGCGGTTGTTTCCCTGGCCCAGCGACCGGTGCCGTCGAAGCCCCCTGCGCCCGGCGGCCCGGAGGATCTCGTGCAGCAGGGCGAAAAGCTGAGCCGAGAGGGCAGGCTGGACGAGGCTCTCGCGCTGTATCGTCAGGCGCTCGACAAGTCGCCGAGTTTATACCAGGCCCATCTGGCGGCGGGAATGGCACTTGATCTTAAAGGCGAGTACGCCGAGGCGCGGGAGCATTTCACCAAAGCCATCGAACTGGCGCCGGCGGACTCCAAGCCCCAGGCTCTGCGATCCATGGCCGTTTCGTATGCTTTCGCGGGAGACGCTTTCAAAGCTTCGGATTTCGAGATGCAGGTTTTCAATATTCGCTTGGGGAAGAGTGATTCCGTCGGCGCAGCCGAGACTTGCAACGAACTGGCCCGCATCTATCTCGAATCCGGTGACCCGGACCATGCTTACAAGTGGTACAGGATGGGATATGAAACGATGGCGCACAAGCCGGACTTGTCTGACGCCGACAAGAATCTGTGGCTGTTCCGGTGGGAGAATGCGCAGGCGCGTATCGCGGCCCGCCGCGGTAAGGCCGACGAAGCACAGCAACATGTCGTCGCTGCCAAGGCCGCGCTCGATAAGGCCAACAATCCAGACCAAGCGCGCTTCTATCCGTACCTCACGGGCTATGTCGCGTTTTACACCGGCGACTACAAGACCGCAATCGCGGAATTGCAGAAGGCCGACCAGCATGATCCGTTGATTCTTGTATTGCTCGGCCAGGCGTATGAGAAATCCGGCGAGGCGTCCCAGGCCAAGAATTACTACGCCAAGGTTCTGGAGTTGAACGTACACAATCCCGCCAACGCGTTCGCGCGACCGCTGGCTAAGAAGAAGCTGGAAGGCGGAGCTTAGGCGGGTTCGTCTCGACCGGGGTCTTCTTGTGCCAGATGGCAGGAATTACTCTTGTAACCACATCGCCGGCGAAGCGCGTTGCCTAGCTTACGTGCGGCCTCTAGACTCTTGAGTGCGGGCGTGTGTTCAGCGGTGGCTGCTGCACGCTGTCTTCACGCTGGAATAACTTGAATCAGCCAACAATCAACACGTCCTTCACCCGCACGCTCCCTTTCAAGTTCGGCGTGACTGCGCTTCTCTATGCGGCGATCCTCGCACTTTCCTTGAACCGGGATTTTTACACCGGGTCGATGGTCTCCGCATATCTTTCTCTTGCGCTGGCCAGCGCGCTGATTGTTCTTGCCATGATCCGGCGCTCCTGGCTGGATTTGCTGTGGGTTCTGGCGGGCGGCCTGTTCCTGGCGGTACTCGACTATCGCGTGATGAATTTCCAGCCGATGTTCATGGCTGGATTTTCATTTCTCGGTTTGTCCGCTCTTGCAGTGCTGGGCACGCACACGATCTGGGCTGAGGGCGAAGACCGCAAGCTTCTGCTATATGGATTCCTGCCCGCCGTTCTGTTCGTCGGTTCCGAATGGATGGCGACCACGCTGCTCGACATCACCGAGAAGCTGCATCCGAAAACATTCGACTTGTTCTTGTACTCTTTTGATTCCAGTCTGCGCGGGCAGTTCAGTTTCCTGATGGGGCAAGTTTTCTGGACGTGGCCTTGGTTGCGGTTTGCCTGCCTCGTGATTTACATCGCCCTGCCGCTGCCTCTGGCTCTGGTCTACGCGGCGCATCTTCGCGGGAAGAAAGAGAATGCTCTGGCGGTCATGCTGGCGTTCCTGGTCACCGGGCCCGTGGGCGTTCTGTTCTACAACATGCTGCCGGCTTGCGGTCCCGTACATGTGTTTGGAGCGGCGTTTCCGTGGCATCCGCTGTCGACCGCTGAGGCAATGCGGATGAACGTGGCGCCCATTTTGGTCAAGGGCGCGCGCAACGCGATCCCGTCGCTACACATGACGTGGGTGCTGCTGGTATGGTGGAACTCGCGGGGATTGCCCCGCTGGGTGCGCTCGATTGCCCTGCTCTTCGTGGTCTTGACCGCAATGGCAACACTCGGCACGGGCGAACATTACTTCATCGATCTCGTCGTCGCGTTCCCATTCTCTCTGATGGTGCAGGCTTTGTGCTCGTACACTCTGCCGTTCCGCAGTGGCGAAAGGCGAAATGCATTTCTGTTCGGTACCTTCGTGACACTGATATGGCTGGCATTGCTCAGCTTCTCGATCGGCATTTTCTGGAGTTCGCCAGTTGTGCCCTGGGCGATGATCGTCGCGACCGTGGTACCGTCCGTGATGTTCTGGGATCGCCTGCTGTTCGCCGGGACGCAGGAGCGGCCGGTGAAGGTCCGCGCAGCGGCAGCGACGGCCTGATAAAGCGATCGGCGTCCTCCGTGCTCCTCTGTGGTTAATCAGGGTGCGTCCGCCCTGTCTGCGCTGGTTCCAGAATCCCCTCTGCGATATCATCAAAGGGATGTCTTCCTCGCGCCCATCGCACTTTTTTCAGACTGACGACCCGCGCCTTACTCCGGTCCACGCCAAAGTACTCTCCGGGGAGCGCCTCGACGCCGCCGACGCCCTCGCCCTGTACCGTACCGGCGACATTCTCGCCGTGGGCTGGATGGCCAACTCCGTGCGCGAGCGCATGCACGGCGACAAGACGTATTTCAACGTTAACCGCCACATCAATCCTACGAACGTCTGCGTGGCGGCATGCCGACTGTGTGCTTTCGGTCGCAAGAAAGACACGCCCGGCGCCTACACCATGGCGCTCGAAGAGGCATTTGAAACCGCCGCTTCCGGCTACACCGAGGCGGTCACGGAATTCCACATCGTCGGCGGACTGCACCCTGACCTGCCGTTTCAGTATTTTCTGGATTTGTGCTCAGGCCTGAAGCAACGTTTTCCGCAGGTGCATCTCAAGGCCTTCACGATGGTCGAGGTCGCGTACCTGGCGAAGCGTGCCAAGCTGTCGATTCGCGAGACGCTGGAACAACTGAAGGCCTCAGGTGTCGACTCGCTGCCGGGCGGCGGCGCCGAGATTTTCGCCGACCGCGTGCGGCACATCATCTGCGACCACAAGATTGACGGCGACCAGTGGCTCGATACCGCCAAAATCGCCCACCAGATTGGATTGAAATCGAACGCGACCATGCTCTACGGCCACGTCGAGAACGACGAAGACCGTGTCGACCACCTGCTCAGGCTGCGCGCCCTGCAGGACGAGACGGGGGGCTTCCAGACTTTTATTCCGCTGGCATTCCATCCCGACAACACGCCGCTGCAACATTTGCCGAGGACCACCGGTATGCTCGACATCAAGCAGATCGCGGTCAGCCGACTCGTGCTCGACAACTTCCCGCACATCAAGTCGTACTGGCAGATGATGACGGCCAAGATTGCGCAGATTTCGCTGCGCTTCGGCGCCGATGACATGGACGGCACGGTGATCGAGGAAAAGATTTACCACGACGCCGGTGCGACCACTCCTCAGGGTATGCGCCGCGAAGAATTGGAGCGCCTGATCCGCGCCGCCGGACGCGAGCCCATCGAGCGAGACACGCTCTACCGGCCGGTCACGCGGACGGAGACGTCGGTCACGGTTGCGGTGTAGGCGGCATACATCCCCCTCCACGGTCGATTTTTTGCTTTCAGTGAGACGGCGGCTCCGTGGTGAATTTGTGCAGTTCGTCCGGTGACGTGTTCAGTAGATTCCTCAGTACCGCTACTTCCGCCGCGATCCCTGCGTGCAGAGCGGGATCCACATCCGGTGCGAACAGCGGGGAGTGATTCGAGGGTAGATGAATGCCCGACGCCTTGGCTTGCGCAAACTTTTCCGGGTTAGCCCCGCCCAGGCTGAAATAGAAACCGGGAACACCCTGCTCGATGAAATACGAGAAATCTTCGGAGGGCGCGATCGGTCCTTCGGTGATCACATTCTTCTTGCCCAGAGCCGATTCTAGCGGCGCCCGCATGCGCTCGGCCAGCGCCGGATCGTTGTACACTGCGTCCGTGCCTTCATAGTGTTCCACGAGAGGTTCGCGCGGGGCGGCGGCCGCTGAGGCTTCTGCCTTGGCGATGCGCTCGATGGCGGCAAGAATCTGCTTGCGTATGTTCTGCTTGTAGGTCCGCACCGTCAGCCCCATTTCCGCATGGTCGGGGATGATGTTGTTCTTCGTTCCGGCCTGAATGTAGCCGACCGTCACCACAGCCATTTCGCCAGGTTTGACTTCGCGCGAGACGATGGTCTGCAGCGTCAGAATCGTGCGTGCGGCGATCACAATGGGATCGATGGCCGTGTGCGGCGCTGCTCCGTGGCCTCCTTTGCCATAAATCGTGATGCGAATGGAGTCCGAATTCGTGTTGTAGATGCCGGGAGTGATCGACGCCATCCCCGCAGGCAGTTCATTGCCGACGTGCAAGGCCACGGCCACGTCGGGCTTGGGGAAGCGCGTGAACAGGCCGTCGCCGATCATCCCCTTAGCGCCGCCAATGGTTTCCTCGGCAGGCTGGCCAATCAGCATGAGCGTGCCATGCCAGGTATTTTTGCTGCGCACCATAATTTCGGCCGTGCCCAGAATTGCCGCCATGTGTAGATCGTGGCCGCAGGCGTGCATCACCGGAACGTCGCGTCCGGCGTCGTCTTTCGTGCGCACCTTGCTGGCGTAGGACAGGTCGGTCTTTTCTTCCACGGGCAACGCGTCCAGTTCGGTGCGCAGCATGATGGTCGGTCCCGTGCCGTTCTTCAGGATCGCCACCACTCCGGTGCCGCCTATGTGTTCGGTGACGTCGTAGCCGGCACTGCGCAGATGTGCGGCCAGTTTCTCCGCGGTCTGGGTCTCGTGCGCCGAGAGTTCGGGATTCTGGTGCAAGTCGAGGTAGAGAGCATGCGCGTCGGGATAGACGCTGTCGACTTCTTTTGTCGTTGGAGCTTGGGCGTGGGCAAACGCAGTGAGCGAGACGAACAGCATGAATAAGGTCAGGAATTTGGACAGGTTCATTGTTCCGGGATAATACCCTTCTCATTCCGCCGCCTGCAAACCGACCTCTCGTTCATACACAAGTCCTTTCCCCGCAACCAACTCCCGAAAGGGTCCAAGTCCACTCCATCGGACCTACAATTCTGCGCTTGCATTTTTTCTACCGGGTGTACAATTCGGCTTAGATAGCACTTGGTTGCGCGACTTCGTTAGCAAGGCCGAGGCGCTCATGAACGTTCACGTCAGTTACCGTCTTCATAAAATCCCCGCGGTAGAAAAAGACATCCAACATCAAATCGAGAAACTGCAGAAACGCCTGCAGGTCTTCCGGCCCGAACTGATTCACTTAAAGGGAGTCGTGGAGGAGATCTCGGCCCGCGAGGGTACCAGCGTTTCTCTGAACCTGCGTCTGCCCTCCGGCCAAATGGCGGTGCAGGTTTCGGCTCCGACGGCCGCTACCGCGGTGAAGAGCGCCTTCGAAGACCTGCTGCAGCAGGTCAATAAGCACAAGGAAATTTTGCGCTCATCGCACAAGTGGCAGCGCGGAAAGCGTGGCGACAGTGCCCGCTCAGGAACCATCGCGCACGAAATACCTTTCGAACAGACTCTGGCTGCGGTGTTCCCACCCACTATCTCGGCCGACGATGTCCGTTCCTATGTCAACGTGAATCTGGCGCGCCTGGAGCGTTTTGTCGAACGCGAAATTTACTTCCGCGAGGCCCAGGACGCCATTCCAGTAGACACCGTGACCAAGGACGAGGTCATTGACGAAACCATCGCCGCCGCTCTGGGCAATGGACAGGAGAAGCCGGAACGGCTGGCGCTTGAGCCCTGGCTCTACCGGCTGGCGTTGCGAGCGCTCGACGAACTCTCGCAGACCGACGAGAGCAACGGCAACGCGGTGCCTCTGGAGGAGTCTGCGCGCCAGCCCAACGTCAAGGGCAGCGATGAACCGGAACTGCAATTTCATCAGCCCGATGAATCCATCACGGGAGCCACCGTGATTCCCGACTCCCGCGTGGCCACGCCGGAGCAAATCATGGCCTCCGACGAGATGCTGCGGCTGATTGCGTCCGCTTTGCGCGATCTGGGCTCCGGCCCGCGCGAGGCCTTCATTCTTCATGCCATTGAGGGTTTTACTGCCGACGAGATCGTCGCGATTACCGGCCATCCGGCCGACCGGGTCCTCGCCTTTATTTCTGCCGCACGCGACCACCTTCGCAAAGCGCCGGGCCTGGCCAAAGAGTTTCAGGGCCGCCTCGCTCCGCCCGGCGCCGCCTGAATTCAATCTCAGTTTCTGGGGAGATTATCAATGAGTATTACTCGCGAACAAATCCGAGAGCTGGCTGAGTTTCACGATCCAAGATCCTGCGCGGTCAGTTTTTACTTCCAACCATCCACGCCCCGCAACAAGGCGCATAAGGAAGACACGATTCTCATCAAGGATCTAGCACGCGAGGCGCTGCACCGCATGGAGAGCCTGGGCGTGGAAACTAAGGGCCCAGAGAGCAAAGGCCCAGAGGGCAAAATAAAGAGAGACTCCGCCCGTGCCGATATTGACCGCGTCGTGCGCTTGTCGGGCGAACTGCGCAGCAACGGCACGCACGCCAAGGCTGTGTTTGCGTGCGCCGCACGGAACATCTGGCACGAATATGATTTGCCCGCCAGCCTTCCCGGAACACAGATCTTCGTGGACCGCTATTTCCATCTCAAGCCGATTGCTTACCTGCTGGGTGCATTTCCGCGTCTGGGCGTCGTGCTGGTGGACCGGCACCGGGCCCGCATCTTCGATCTTCGCCTCGGCGAGTTGACCGAGCGCGAGGGCCTGTTCCAGACCCTTTCCCGCAAAGGGCGCAGCGACGGCTTTGCCGGATACGACGGTGGACATGCCCAGCGCCGCGTTGACGACGAGGCCCGGCAGCATTTCAAGGCGGTCGCCGAGATCCTGAAGGAGTCTCTGGAAAAGGGCGTGTTCGAGAAATGGATTCTCGGTTGTCAGGATATTCATCGCTCCCAACTCGAGCCGCAACTGCATGCTTACGTGAGCCAGGCTCTGCTGGGCCGCTTTCAGGCCGACGTCGGCCACATCGCAAACGAAGAGATCCGCACTCACGCGCAACAGATTGTCGAGCGATGGCAAAGCGATCGCCGGCGGGAACTGGTCGGCCAGGTACTCAGCCAGGCACGCAGCCACGCGCGGGGCGTTACCGGACTCCGCCGCGTGCTGCGTTCGTTGGAAATGGGGGAAGTGCAGACTCTGTTACTGGGTGAGAACTTTCAGGCGCACGCCGTCGAATGCTCCGGATGCGGCCACTTGGATGCCCATCTCGTAAGCTACTGTCCAGTGTGCGGTCGGGCCACGCAGGAAGTCGTCGATGTCGGCGAAGCGATTCTGCCCTGGGTGATTCGCCGCGACATCGAGATGTTCTACGTCAAGGACGATCCCGAGTTCGATAAGGTGGGCAACGTTGCCGCGCTGCTGCGTTTCCGCTCCGGCAACGTGCAGCCGATCACCACCTCCGTAGCCGATCAGCTAGGCCGAGCAGGCGCAGCTTATCCCGGCCGGCTGCGGAAGTTTGCGAGCCGCTAGAGGGTGATTTCGAGTTTCTCACAGTGATATCGCCAGCGGGGATTGAAAGCGCGCACGACTTGCGCGATTCCAATTCCCGGGGGACGCGGGTTCAGCGACTATTACGGCCCTACGATGAGGCTGAACACGTTACCTAAGCCAGGCACGCCGACGTTGTAATCAGCAGTAGTACCGTAAAACTTGCCGTTCAAGAAAATCAGCCCGCCATTCGGTGAATTGCCGTCACTATATGTAGGGCCACCGAACTCGTGGAGTGTGGTTTCCGTCCAGGCGGCTCGCCCTTGCCCGTGATATGCTTCCGGGTTCCGAAGGAGAAAGCTGTGACATTCTCGCGCCGTGATTTCGTGAAGACGTCTGTGCTCGGGGCCGTTGCCGCCGGTGTGGGGGCGAACTCCGCGATTCCTCAAGCGCTCGCCGAAAGTGGCCAGCAGGGGCATGCTTCTCTGGCCGATTCTCCGAAGCGCCCGATCATCCTCTGCGCCAACAACGGCTATGCCTACGTCGAGGCGGCGTACGCCTTCCTGAAGAACGGCGGCGACACGCTTGATGCCGCCATCCGTGTGGTGAAGGGACCGGAAGACGATCCCAACGACGATTCGGTCGGGCTGGGCGGCTTGCCCAACGAGGAGGGCGTGGTCGAGCTCGATGCCTGCTGCATGCATGGGCCCACGCGGCGCGCGGGTTCGGTGGGCGGCGTGCGGAACATCAAGAATGTGTCGATGGTGGCGAAGGCCGTGATGGAGCACACCGGGCACGTCATGCTGGTCGGCGAAGGCGCGGAGCGGTTTGCTGTAGCCATGGGTTTTCCACGCGAGAACCTGCTGACCGAGCGCTCACGCAAAATCTGGCTGCTCTGGAAAGAGTTCAATTCCGATCGCGACTGGTGGGGACCGGGGATGGCCGATCCCCATTGGCATCCGCCTGCGTCTGAGTCGAAACCTCATGCCGACGTTTGGCAGGAACGCATTCAGCAACTACAACAACGCGCTGCCGATCTGGGCATTGAGCCCGAGTTCCGGCTGGCCGCGGTTCGCCGCGTACTGTTTCCACCTTCGGGTACGATCCACTGTTCAGTGCTGAATGAGAAAGGCGAAATGTCGGGCGTCACCACGACCAGCGGCTTGGCATTTAAGCTGCCGGGCCGGTGCGGCGATTCGCCAATCGTCGGCGCCGGCTGCTACACCGATCAAGATGTGGGTTCTGCCGGAGCGACCGGGGCCGGGGAAGAGAACATCAAAGTCGCGGGCGCTCACACTATCGTCGAGAACATGCGTCACGGCATGTCTCCCCAAGAGGCAGGCATGGACGCGCTCAAACGCATCGTGCGCAACTATAACGGCGACATGACCAAGCTGCACTATATGGACATGACGTATTACATCCTGCGCAAAGACGGCGCGTACGCGGGCGTGTGCCTGTGGGAAGGATATTCCGCCACCCACCCGCACAAATTCGCCGTGCACGACGGAACGCTGCGTTCAGAAGTAGCGACTCCGCTGCTGAAGGGGTATTCCCAGGACTGGCCGCCGATGCCAACCGTCCCGGAGGACTTGAAGAAGGATTCGGAATATCTGAAGTAAGAGAGTCTCATCGAACGCCAGTAACCCCTCCACATCGTCGATGCAACGGGCGAATCAGAGCATCCTGTGCAGTTCGGACATGACGTGTCGGATACCGATCGCCGAACAAGCGGAAAGTGTGGGCGTCACGATGGCAAGGCACCAGAGCAATCGTTTGTCCTTCGGTAGCCAGCGCGCGAGCGCGAGGAGAACAAAAGGAAGAATGGGGAGGGCAAAGCGCGGGAAGGTCGATCGCGCCCAAATCGGGGCATTGTAGGCATACAGTGACAGAAGATAGAGAGCCAGGAATATGGTTTCCGGTAGATGCTCTCTCGCGTAATCTCGGAATTCTTGATTCGCAAACATGGCGACATTGCCCGCGAGTACGAGAACGATCCAACCCGACGTCAAGAGGAGGTTGGATACGGGGGCTGGATAGAGGAGCGTTCCGACGATGATCGCTTTGAACGGAATGCCGAACAATGGGGGGAACGGCCCCGACTGCAGAACGCCGTAACTGTGAACGGTTGCCAGGGAATCGCGAAGATATAAGTGGAGTGGAAGGATGTAAAGAAATCCGACGGATAGACCGATGCCGCAGGCCCACGCCAGGCGTTGCCACTGACGCCGCCTTAGCAAGGTTATTCCGATGCCGACCAACAGAAATACTCCCAGGGGACGAGTGGTGGTTGCCAGAGCGGCAAGGAGCGACGCCCAGTACCAGCGCTCTTTCCGGATCGCCAAGAAGGATCCGAAGAGCAGAGCGAGGAACAGCGGTTCCGCTCCGCCGAGGAATGCTCGCTGAAACCAGTCAAAGCTGAGTACGGAGTTGAAAACCGCGATCCAACCACCCCACAACCGATAGCTTAGAAGTAGCGCGGCAAGGGACGAGAGGGAGGAGATCACGAGCAGCGAGGTTTCGACTGAGAGACCGCTTAGCTTCGACAGAACTCCCACTGCATACGGAAGCCCCCAAAAATGCTTCACATGTACGCCGGAGAAATCCCATGATCGAATGGCGGTAGAGATTTCGATATATGCAGCACTATCGCCGAAATCCCTGACGAGGTGAAAGTACGGCCTGAAGATCGACGCCGTGGCCACGAAGATCAGAGCGGCAACGCACCAGATCAAAACCGCTTCCGTCAAAGTGGGTTCTTGTTTCCAGCGGTTCGCAGGGGAGAGATGGGCCGCTGACGCCTTTTGGGTTAGAGGACTGCTATTCACGTACGCTCAACCGTCGATCGTCATGGGAACTTTGTCGGAGCATTCTCGTGGAGCGATCTAGTGCGGATTACCGGTCTCTAGCTCGCCTTCGTCGGCAATGTAGTATAGCTGAATTATTCCTACGATATCGGGCAGCAGAGGGTTTCGTGTTTTCAAGATCGTGCCGCTGAACGCAGCGGACCAGGAAAATGTTGAAATGAGGGCATGGAGGCTGGAGTTATCCCAGTCGCCTCTTCAAGGTGTCGCACTGAAAAACGATAGCCTGCCCACAAGACCACCACGGCGATGGCTAGGGCGGCAAAGAACTTTACGAACTGAGATGAGAATCTGGGCGAAGGCTGCGTGCTTTGGCCGAAGAACCATACGGTTGCCATGCAGAGCGCGGCTGCGGGGATGAAAAGCACGCTTGTTAACTTTGCCAGGAAAGCGAGGCCAAGCGCCAAGCCAAGCCAAATCGTACGGACGCGATCAGGTGTTTCAAGCCATAGTGAGAAAGCGAACATCGCGGCCAGTTGCGTCGACGCAGCCACGATATCCGTATACGCGATGCTCGAGAACGCCAGGATGGTCGGCGTAGTGCAGTAAAGGAGGACCGCGATCAGAGCCGCTAGACCGCCGCTAACGTTCCGCGCCCACAGGTAGACGACGAGAGCACCAAGAATGAAGAAGGGCAGTACTCCCATCCTCGCCAGCGTCAGATTGCGGACAAGGTGGCCGCTGTCATACAGAATATGATTGCCAACGACGTTGTAGTTGCGGCTGCTCGGGTCCGACTGTGGCAGAACTGGGTAACGCTCGCCGGCTGCATAGAGCGGCAAGCCAATGGCTACTCGCGCGAGCGGGGGATGGACAGGATCCAGAGTGTAAGTTCCCTTGTCGAGAAACTCGATGCCCGCGGATACATGGCAAGGTTCATCAAACGTCTCAGCGATATGCGAATAGGCGGCGCCGATACGGATAAGGGAAAGTAAGACCAGCAGGGATGAGAGCGCAGGCAGCATCCTGGAATGTGAAACACTGCCAATGCGCAATGGAATTCTCCGGAGAGGGAAGAGTATCACATCAAAGTGTTATCGAGCCCGGCAGCGGGTATCCGGAGTGGACCTCGGAATTCTTTCGGGGGCGGCAACAACTCAGCGCTCTAGACGCGCGTTTCCTGGTGTTTAATAGAAGCTGCCTTTGTGGGTGTCGAATCCTGAATGTGCGGAATCTTTGGCATTGTGGGGCAGAACTGTCGCGTTGAGGAGGGGATCCTCGAGCGCGGTGCGCAGTCGCTTGCCCATCGCGGACCCGATGACTCGGGCACCATTCTTCTGCGCGACTCAACTTTCGGCCCGGTTGAAATCGGACTGGGCAACCGGCGGCTGGCGATTCTTGATCTCTCACCTCTCGCGCATCAACCCATGCACGATGCCGAGACCGGCAACTGGATCGTGTACAACGGCGAGATCTACAACTTCCGCGACGTCCGCAAGGAACTCGAGCAAGCTGGAACGAATTTCGTCAGCCACTCCGACACCGAGGTTGTGCTGAAGGCTTATGCGCGTTGGGGTGAGGAGTGTCTGGAGAAATTCCGTGGGATGTTTGCATTCGCCATCTGGGATGCGCGACGGCACCGCTTGTTCATCGCGCGCGATCCGATGGGTATCAAGCCGCTTTACTACGCGCAGACCGGTTCATACTTTCTTTTTGCGTCGGAAGTCCGCACGTTGCTGGGGACGGGGCTTGTGCCGGGCCACATCGACCACGCCGGGCTCATTAATTACCTGACGTTCGGGTCTGCCTACGATCCGCTGACGCTGGTGGAGGGCGTTCGCGCGCTCCCACCCGGCCACACGCTGACTTGGGAATCCGGAACCGTGCGAGTGTCGTCGTATTGGGAGGTGGACGAGGGAAGCGGCACGCCGATCATATCCACAGTGGATGAGAAGCTGGCCGTCGCGCAACTGCAGTCGCTTCTCGAGGAGGCCGTACGCCTGCAGTTAGTCAGCGACGTACCGGTGGGAATTTTTCTTTCCGGGGGCATTGATTCGAGCGCGTTGGTCAGCATTCTCTGCCGCGGGGGCGTAACGCCGAGCACTTTCTCCATTGTTTTCCGCGAGGCCGAATTTTCCGAGGCCGAACACTCCCGCACCATCGCTCAGAAGTTTCGCACTGATCATCATGAAATCAACATTTCGCAGACGGATGTGCTGGCCGCAGTTCCTGCTGCGCTCGGCGCCATGGATCTGCCCACCATGGACGGGATCAATACTTATGTTGTTTCCCGCGAAACTCGCGCCGCCGGGGTGAAAGTCGCGCTGTCAGGTCTGGGCGGGGATGAAGTCTTCGCCGGATATTCCAGTTTCCGCACCGTGCCGCGCATGGAGAGATTTGCGCGAACATGGAGCCACGTTCCCAAACCGCTTCGCGGTTCGCTCGCTGCGGCATTTGGCGCTCTCTCGAAGGAGAATGATCAGAATCGCAAGCTGGCTTCTCTGGCGCGCGACAACGGGCGGGTTCTGCACCCCTACTTCCTGACCCGCATGTTGTTTACACCCAGCCAGCGCGATCTTCTTTTCCCCGGTGCCGGTGCGAGCATCGCTGAAACGGCTGCTGCTTCGCAGTGCGAAAGCCTCCAGAAATCGCTTTCGCTCGACCCTATCAATCGGGTTTCCTATCTCGAGTCGCGCTGTTATATGCTCAATACACTGCTGCGCGACGCTGATTTCATGAGTATGTCCCAGGGTCTGGAGGTCCGAGTTCCTCTGATCGATCATCGGTTAGCAAAGGCGGTGCTGTCTCTTCCCGGTGCGTGGAAGGTCAACGGCACGCCCAAGAAACTTCTGGTCGAAGCGCTCGGAGGCTCGCTGCCCAACGAGGTGGTCCACCGCCCCAAGCGAGGCTTCACACTGCCGTTTGAGCAATGGGTGCGGCAGGAGCTTCGGCCTGAGATTGAGCCTGTTCTGGGGGCGAAGCATATCCGCCAGGGCCCGCTGGGCGGGTTGCTGGATGGGAATCAGGTGCAACAGGTCTGGAAGGATTTCCTGCGCGGTGCAGTCTCGTGGTCGCGGCCGTGGTCTTTGTACGTACTACAACGCTGGTGCGAACTGCACTTGTAAGACGGTTCGTGGACCCATGCAAAAAGTCGAAGAGACTAGAGATACGCAAACCACAATGGCAGCCGGCAAACTGCCGGTGAGCGTCATCGTGGCTGCGCGCAACGAGGCGAGGAACCTGCCGAGTTGCCTCGAAGCGCTGCGTGATGCCGGCGAGGTTTACGTCATCGACTCTCAGAGTTCCGATGCGACGCCGGAAATCGCGCGCTCCTTCGGCGCAAAGGTGGCGCAGTTTCACTATCAGGGCGGATGGCCCAAGAAGCGACAGTGGGCGATGGAGACGCTTCCTCTGGCTTACGACTGGATATTGCTAGTCGACGCCGACGAAGCTCTCACGCCAGAGCTGAGCGAGGAAATGCGCCATGCTGTCGAGAATCCGAACATCAACGGCTACTACATTTCTCTGCAAATGTATTTTCTTGGCCGCCTTCTTCGGCACGGTGGTGCAGGTTTTTGGAAGCTGTCTCTGTTTCGCCGTGGCAAAGGCGGGTATGAGTGCCGTCTGAAGGATCAGGATTCCTCCATGGCCGACATGGAGGTGCATGAACATGTTGTGGTCGAGGGCGGCACAGCTAGACTCAAGAACCCGCTGGTTCACCGCAATGTCGAATCGCTGTCCCGCTACATCCAGAAGCACGATGAGTACTCCAACTGGGAAGCTAAGGTTTGGGTTGCGGGGGAATCCAATGAGCAACTTAGGCCGGCACTTTTCGGTACACAAGCTCAGCGTCGTCGCTGGCTGAAGAAGAATTTCCTCCGCATTCCGGGCGCACCGGTGTTGTTCTTCTTGCTTAAGTACGTGATCGGTCTTGGGTTTCTCGACGGCGTGCCGGGCCTGATCTATTGCGGTTTCCAGGCGGTGCAGGTGTTTCACGTGAAGTCCAAGATCTATGAGCTGCTACGGGCCAGAGAGGACGAGCACGCCCGGTCGTCGGCGCGGACTCTGTGATGAGTGGGTTGCAGGAAAATATCGTAATCGCTTGGCGGGGCGGAAGTGGAGAATACTCCGGGCGCGCGTCCTTCCCTCCTTCGCAGTCTTACCCTGAATACACATTCGCCGATGCCGCGTCGGAACCAAACCCCGCTTACGAAGCGGTGCGCGGCTGTTTCCACACTGCCGGACTCGATGCAGCTCGCTTCGGCACGCCCGAGTGGAATCCGCTCGTGGAACTGATTCATCCGGGCGAGACAGTCTTGTTGAAGCCGAATATGGTTCATCAGCGCCACCCGCGCGATCCGCAGGGCTGGCGCTACGTAATCACGCACGGCAGCATCGTCCGGGCGGTCGCGGACTATGTTTGGAAAGCGGTTGGTCCGAAGGGCAAGATCATTCTCGCCGATGCGCCCCAGACGGACGCGTCTTTCTCAATGATGGTGAAGTTGCTCGGCCTCGACGTGATCCGTGATTTCTATCGGGCTCGCGGCCTCAACTTCGAACTGATCGATCTGCGCCAGGAGGAGTGGACCACGCGCGGTGATGTCGTGGAGGAACGCCGGAAACTTGCTCCCAATCCTTACGGAGCGGTCGCTTTCGATCTGGGACAGGCCAGTGAATTCGTGAAGCATCCTGGTGCGGGACACTATTACGGAGCGGACTATGACGCGGGAGTCGTTAATCATCATCACAGCGGAGGGCGGCACGAGTATCTGATCGCGGGTTGTGCAATCAAGTGCGATGTCGTGTTCAGCCTGCCGAAATGGAAGACACACAAGAAAGCCGGCATTACAGCGAGTCTCAAGAACCTGGTCGGGGTTAATGCCGACAAGAACTGGCTGCCGCATCATACGGAGGGCCCTCCCGTGAGTGGTGGGGACGAGCATCCCAATCCGGACTTGAAGCACCGCGCTGAGCGCAAGATGGCTGCCGCTGTTCGTGGACTCTCGCATCGCATCCCGGTGGTTGGGCCGTGGGTCCATCGAGTAGCGCGTGGCATGGGCAAGCCGGTTTTTGGCGATACCGATAGCACGATTCGTAGCGGGAACTGGTTCGGCAACGACACCATTTGGCGGATGTGTCTCGATCTGAACAAGATTGTGTTCTATGGAAATGCTGACGGTTCTCTGCGGGACCCGCAGCGGCAGAGTCGGAAGCGGCACTACGTCTTGGTGGATGGAATTCTTGCAGGTCAGGGAAGGGGGCCGCTGAATCCCGATCCGGTGGCTGCGGGAGTGGTTGTGTTTGGAGTGCATCCGCCGAGCGTGGATGCAGCTTGCGCCTACCTCATGGGGTTCGATCCCGACAAAGTCCCTATCGTCTCTCGGGCCTTTCAATGCCGGAACTTTCCGCTGTCGGACCACGCTTGGCGCGACATCGTGGTGCGCAGCAACAATGCAGCATGGAATCGGCCACTGACCGAGATTTCCGCCGGGGATACATTTCACTTCGAGCCGCACTTCGGCTGGAAAGGGCACATCGAACAACTTCCCACGCACGAGATTCCTGCGGTTAAAACCGTCGAGGCGACGCAGCAGCCATGAGCGAATCCGTTCTCGTCGAGCAGATATATCCGCGGCTGCCAGTATTCCTCCAGAACGCCGCCTGCTGGTACTACGGAAAAAAAGAAGCCCGGGTGCGCTTTGGGCCCGAGTTCGAACGGCGTCTGCGGGAATTGGTGGATTCGGAGAAGTGGAGCGCTGGCGAGATCGAGGCATACCAGAATGAAAGACTGCGGTCGCTCATCCGCAATGCCTACGACAATGTTCCTTACTATCGGGAGCGATGGAAGGGGCTGAAGATTTCCCCGGATGACATACGAAGCCGCGGCGACCTGCACAAGTTGCCGGTAGTCACCAAAGAAGAAATACGCCAGAACGTGGACCGCTTCGTCTCGCAGAAAACGCCAAAGCGCGAGTTGCTATCCCGCCACACCAGCGGTACTACGGGCAAAGGCCTGCATTTCTACACGACCAAGGAGGCCGTTGCGTTCCAGTGGGCGGTCTGGTGGCGGCATCGCTTACGGTTCGGTGTGGCCCCGGGAACGTGGCACGCGAACTTTACGGGCCAGAGAGTCATTCCGATCACCCAGCGCACGCCTCCGTATTGGCGCTGGAACCGTCCGATGCACCAAGTGCTGATCAACATGCAGAGCCTGACGCCTGCCAAGATCGCTAGCATTATGGAGCTTCTCAACTCGCAGCGGTTGGAGTTCTATTCCGGCTATCCTTCTTTCATCCACATGCTGGCGCTGAACGCAACCGATGCTGGTCTGCAGCTGACGTCTCCTCCGCGCGTGATCTTCACGGGCGCCGAGAATATGCTCGACTTTCAGCGGCGCGACATCCATGCGTTTACTGGTGCCATTCTGACTGATCACTACGGTTGCACCGAAGCCTGCTGTAATGCTTCGCGATGCCCTGAGTTCGTTTACCATGAAGACTTCGAGTTCTGCATCATGGAGGGGATCGAGCGGACGCCGGGGGATCCGGCCCGGACAATTGTGTGCACCGGATTCGGTTGCGATGCGCTCCCTTTCATACGGTACGAAGTAGGGGATACGGCAGTATGGCAGGATGGGAAAGGCTGTTCGTGCGGGCGCAATTCGCCGGTCCTGTTGCGGGTGGAAGGGCGAACCGACGACTACGTGGTTACTCCCGAAGGCGCGCGGATTGCACGTCTGGACTATCTCTTCAAGGATGCGCTGAATGTGAGGGAGGCGCAGATCGTTCAGGAGCGGCTGGGAGAGATCAGGATTCGTCTAGTGCGCAGAAGCGCGTATGGCACGAAGGACGAACTGGAGATCAGGCGGGACATTCGGAGCTGGCTCAGTCCGTCGCTCGAAGTGGGATTCGAATATGTCGAGGAAATTCCAAGAGAACCCAACGGGAAGTTCCGGGCGGTTCTTTCGCGGCTGAAATCGCAGCCGCATAGTTTGGTTGCCGAGCAGGTAAATCGTTGAAACAGGTTCTCCAACACGCGCGCACGGGCGAGATTACGGTGGAGGAAGTCCCTGCGCCGCAGCTTCTGCCTGGATGCGCGCTGGTGCGCATTGCCGCGTCGGTGGTTTCGGCTGGTACGGAGCGGGCGTCTGCCGAATTTGCGCGGAAGAGTCTGCTGCAGAAGGCGCAGTCGCGCCCCGATCTTGTGCGCGAAGTAATCAGCAAGGTGCGGCGCGACGGAGTCTTCTCGGCGATTCAGGCTGTGCGCAGCCGGTTAGACCAACCGCAGAGCCCGGGCTACAGTAGCGCGGGAACCGTCATCGCGGTTGGCCACGGCATCACCGATCTTCAGCCCGGTGACCGCGTTGCATGTGCCGGTGCTGGATTTGCCGTCCATGCCGAGGTCGCGTGTGTCCCGCGGTTGCTCGTGGCGCGAATTCCTGCGCGTGATCCGCTCGGTGTCGACGTCGTGTCTTTCGACGAGGCTGCATTTGCGACGCTCGGTGCCGTCGCCCTCCACGGCATCCGGACCGCCGAGGCGAAGCTTGGGGATCTGGTCGCGGTCATCGGCTTGGGATTGCTGGGCCAACTCACCGTGCAGCTGTTGAAGGCTGCCGGCTGTCGGGTTCTGGGCATGGACATTGATGCCTCTCGCGCCGAGCTCGCCCGGCATTTGGGCGCGGACGCGGTGACGAGTTCCGCCGCGGCATTTCGGGATCTTTGTGTTGAGATGTCGCGCGGCGCAGGAGTCGACTGTGTTCTGATTACTGCCGAAACTTCCAGCAGCGCCCCGGTCAATCTTGCGGGCGCCATCGCGCGCGACCGCGCGATTGTCGTTGCTGTCGGGACGGTTGGCATCGACATCGAGCGCAAGGCCTATTACGAGAAGGAACTCGATTTCCGCATCTCTCGCTCGTACGGTCCGGGTCGCTACGACACCGCGTACGAACAGAAGGGCCGCGACTATCCCGTCGGCTATGTGCGCTGGACCGAAACCCGCAACATGGAAGCGTTCGTGCAACTGCTGGCTGACAAGAAAGTCAACGTTGGCGCTCTGATCACGCACCGTTTCCCCGTCGAGCGCGCCCAGAGTGCGTACGACTTGATCACTGGAAAATCGCACGAGCCATTTTTGGGAGTGGTGATTCAATATTCCGGGACGGGCGACGACTCGCGCGCGCTTGCGCTGGTGCCAGAGTCTGTGGCTGCGCCTCGTTCTGCTGCGGTCGCAGGTGTTTCCGTCGGCCTACTTGGCGCCGGGGTTTTTGCTGCGGGCACGCTCGTTCCTGCGCTGAAGGCGTCGTCCGACACCACGTTGGTCGCGGTCTGCGCCGCCACGGGATCTCACGCCAAGCATGCCGCGAACAAGTTTGGCTTCCGCCATTGCACTACCGATGAATCCCAGCTCATCCACAACCCTGGGGTCAACACAGTAGTCATCGCTACTCGACATCATTTGCACGCCAACCTGGTTCTGGCTGGGCTCGCGGCGGGGAAGCATGTCTTTTGCGAGAAGCCGCTCTGCTTGTCCGAGGATGAATTGCGCTCGATTGTGCGCGCATATCTCGGAGTCGCTTCGAACGCCCGCCCTGCACTGATGGTGGGCTACAACCGTCGGTTTGCGCCAATGACCGCGCGGATGAAATCCTTCCTCGCTCAGATCTCTGAGCCGTTGGCGCTGCACTATCGCGTTAACGCCGGATACCTTGCCCCTGACCATTGGGTCAACGATCGAGAGCAGGGCGGTGGGCGCATTCTCGGTGAGGTCTGCCATTTTGTCGATTTGCTGATGTTTCTGGCAGGTTCGCCGGTCGTCGAGGTCGAGGCACGCGCGGTCGACAACGCAGGCCGCTACAGCGGTGACAATGTCTTGATCGCACTTCGATTTGCCAACGGCTCCCAGGGGACGATCAGCTATCTCGCTAATGGCGACCGGTCATTTTCCAAGGAGAGGATTGAAGTTTTCGGGGGAGGAGCGGTCACGGTTCTTGAAGATTTTCGTCGCCTTGAACTTGTGCGTGACGGCAACATTGAGACCGTTCATTCGCGCTGGAGTCAGGACAAGGGCCATCGCGGCGAGTGGGCCGCATTTGCGCAGCATGTGCTGCGGCAGAACGGAGCGCCGATTTGCTTCGAAGATATTGTGTGTTCCACTCTTGCGACGCTTCGCATCGATGAGTCGGTCGCGACCGGGAAGCGGCTCCCGGTGGACGTCGCAGCGTTTCTCGACGCAGCTCTAAAGACAGCTGATGTGAACCCCCGCCTGGACGAATGACCCGACCACAGACGCAACGTCAGAGGAGACGAAGGTAGTTCATGCTCATTTTGGGCCTCAACATGTTTCATGCCGACGCTTCGGCGGCGATCATGCTCGACGGCGAAGTGAAGTTCGCTATTGCCGAGGAGCGCCTCAACCGCCGTAAACACTTCGGCGGTTTCCCCGCGCTCGCCGTAAAGGCATGTCTGGATGCGGTTGGGGCGAAGATTTCCGATGTCGAACACGTGGCAGTTGGCCAGGACAGCGACGCGAATCTCGCGAAGAAGGTTCAATACGCGCTCACGAATCCGGCCAAGATTCTGAACTTCATTCGGCTGCGCCAGCGCAAAGAAGCCATGCGGGATGTGCGCTCGCTTCTGGCGAAGGCACTCGATGTTGACTCCACGCAGCTCCGTTTTCAAGAGCACCACCTTGAGCACCACATTGCCCACATCGCCAGCGCGTATTACTGCTCGCCGTGGGAGAAGGCGGCGGGCTTCAGCTACGACGGCTCCGGCGATTTTGTCTCCACCATGACGGCGCGATGCGAAGGGAGTGAGATCGAAGTTCTCGATCGCGTATTTCTGCCGCATTCGCTGGGTAGCGTCTATACCATGATTTGCGAGTTCATCGGCTACACGCAGTACGGGGATGAAGGCAAAGTCATGGGGCTCGCGCCTTATGGCAAAGAGAGGTATTGCGATGAGATCAACAAGATCGTGGCGCCGACGAATGGTGGTTTCCAGCTTGACCTGAGCTATTTCAAGCCGCTCGGCAGCAACCAGGGTATGCAGGTTTTGCCGGACGGTACCGTTCGACTGGCTCGCCACTTTTCCGATCGCACGGAGAAGTTATTCGGCGAACCGCGGCGTCCGCATGCGGAGATTACGCAGCGCGACATGGATCTGGCTTTCGCACTGCAACATCGCTTCGAGGAAATCTGTTTTCATCTCCTGAACGGGTTGCACAGACGCGTTCCCATGGATGAGCTCGCGATGGCTGGCGGATGTGCGCTCAACAGTGTGGCCAATGGAAAGATGTTTGAGCGCACGCCTTTCCGACGCACCTACGTTCAGCCCGCTGCGGGGGACGAAGGCTTGGCCATCGGAGCCGCACTGCATACTTATCACTCCGTGCTCAAGCAGCCTCGACGGCATGAGTTGAAGCACTCGTATTTGGGTCCGGAGTTCTCGGAGTCGCGCATTCAGTCGGGGCTGCAGAGCGCCGGGTTGCAGGCTCGGAAGTTGGAATGCGCTCCGTTACTCGACGCAGTCGCAGCTCAAATTGCTGCGGGCAATGTCGTCGGATGGTTTCAGGGGCGCATGGAATGGGGTCCCCGAGCGCTCGGCAACCGGTCGATCGTGGCTCACCCGGGATTGCCGAACATGAAGGACGTTCTCAACGCCCGCATTAAACACCGGGAGTGGTTCCGTCCGTTCGCGCCGTCCATACTGGCTGACTACCAGCACGAGTACTTCGAGCACGATCACCCGTCACCTTTCATGTTGCACGTGTACAAGATTCGGCCGGAGAAGCGCAAAGAGTTGTGTGCCGTCAACCATGTCGACGACACTGGCCGCCTGCAGACCGTGACTCGCGAAGAGAATCCGCTGTATTACGATCTGATCTCGGCCTTTCATCGCAAGACGGGGATTCCGGTAATCCTGAATACGAGTTTCAATGAGAATGAGCCGATCGTTTGCACGCCAGACGAGGCCATCGACTGCTTCCGGCGCACCCGCATGGATGTGCTGGCGATCGGTCCCTTCATGGTGACGAAGGGCTGACACAAGAGGTCAGGAGGCCGTCGCCACTTCTTCCGTGCGAAAGAATAAAGAATAACGATGCTTAGGTAGGGCGGTCTCAGTGCACAAGAAATCCCGTGGCTGCCACGACAATGCCCACAACTCCGAGCACGATCCCCAAGGCCCAGAAGATCCTTCGTCCTGAGAGCAGTGTGATCGACGTAATGACCAATCCGATCTCCAGGAATACTTCGGCCAGGTCAAATCGATCTGCCCGATGCCTTTCTGTGGCGACCTCGGCCTCCAGTTCGCGGGCCTTGTCCTCGATCTCCTTCTGATCATCCTTGTAGCGAGCAGCTTCCTGGGAATACTTGTCGCGCAACTTGGCCAGCGCGGCAGCGTCGGTGGTTGCCTCGACCGAAGTCAGGTCGGTAAAGAGTTCGTCCGTGTGGCGCCGGATGTTCTTGGCCTGGTAAAAGGCCCATTGATCGGAGGCCTTCGCCTGGAGCACGACTTCCTCCGTGTGGGCACGGTGTCCGACCAGCGTAACCACGGCCACCATAACTGCGAGCACGGCCATGGTCAGCGATACTGGTGCCAGGGTTGGATCGTGCTTTGCATGCTCGGCATGTTCCTGCAATTCGTTAAGCTCTTCACTCATTTCGTCACTCTCCCATGACTTTCACGATCACCCGCTTGTCCCGTCGTCCGTCGAACTCTGCGTAAAAGATCCGCTGCCACGTCCCCAAATCGAGTTTGCCTGCGGTGATGGGCACGATGACTTCATGATGGATCAGCAGCGCCTTGAAATGGGAGTCGCCGTTATCCTCACCTGTTTCGTGATGCTTGTAGTTCTGGCGAAACGGCGCGAGATGTTCCAGCCACTGGTCGATGTCCTCGATCAGACCGCTCTCATTGTCGTTGACATAGACGCCGGCGGTGATGTGCATGGCCGAAACCAGCACCATGCCCTCTTTCACTCCGCTCTTCTGGACGATTTCTTCCACTTGCGGCGTGAGGTGCACGTAGGCGCGATGCGTCTTGGTATGAAACTTCAAGTATTCCGTAAGGGTCTTCATTTCCTGAAGTATGTGCTGGGCCGTGGTTTCAGTCTACCGCACCGCTTCCGCCAGTCTCCCGACTGCGATCAGTTCCGCAATGCGCGCGAAGTCTCCATACATTACACGATCCTTCTCCATCGTGGGACAGACCGAGCGGATCGCCGCATGAGCTGCCTGCCCGCGCTTGGAAGTCTTCAGGGGGGCCAGGAAGTCGAGGGCCTGCGCTACAGACATGGCCTCAATCGCCAAAACGTTACGCGTGTTCTCCACGACGCGCTTCAGCTTGGTCGCCGCCGTCATGCCCATGGAAACGTAATCCTCCTTGTTGCCCGAAGTCGTGATCGAATCGACGGACGCGGGATGCGCCAGCACCTTGTTCTCGCTGACCAGCGCCGCCGCAGTGACCTGAGGCATCATAAAGCCGGAGTTCAGGCCCGCGCCCGGCGCAAGAAAGGGCGGCAAGCCTTCGCTGAGCGCGGGATTCACCAGCCTTTCGATTCGCCGCTCGCTGATGCCCGCCAGCGCACTGAGCGCGATTGCCAGGAAGTCTAACGCGAAGGCCAACGGCTCCCCGTGAAAATTTCCACCAGAGATCACGTCGCCTTGAGAGTTCTTGGCGTCGGTAATGAAGACCAGCGGATTATCGACGGCGGAATTTGCCTCGGTCTCAAACACTTCGCGGCAGTGAGCCAGGGTATCGCGAACCGCGCCGTGTACTTGCGGGATGCAACGCATGGAGTAGGCGTCCTGTACGCGGCCGCATTCGCGATGCGATTCGCGGATCTGGCTGCCTTCGAGCATGCGGCGCAGGTTGGCTGCCGTTTTCATTTGTCCGCGATGGGGTCGCGCCTGGTGAATGCGCTCGTCGAACGCCGCGTCGGTTCCCTTGAGCGCGTCGCAGCAGAGGCCGCCGAGCACGTCGGCGGTGTCCACCAGGATTTCCGCCGCCAGCAGGGCAAGAGTTCCAACGGCCAGCATGGCCTGCGTCCCATTGATGAGAGAGATGGTTTCCTTCGCCTGAAGCACGAGCGGCTTGATCTGTGCCCGCTTCAACGCGTCTGCGCCGGGGATGCATACGCCTTTCTCGTCATAGCACTCGCCTTCTCCTATCAGCGCAAGCGCCAGGTGTGCCAGCGGAGCCAGATCTCCGCTTGCTCCTACGCTTCCCTGCGAGGGTACAACCGGCGTGACGCTGCGGTTGAGCATCTCGCAAAGCGTATCGATGACGACGGCTCGCACTCCGGAGTGGCCCTTGGCGAGCGAGTTCGCCCGCAAGAGCATCATGGCGCGAGTTTCCACGATAGAAAGCGGCTCTCCGACACCGACTGCGTGCGAGCGCACTAGGTTCACCTGCAGTTCGAGAATCTGGTCGCCGGCGATGCGCACGTCGCTCAGCTTGCCCACGCCCGTAGTAATGGCGTACGCCACCTTGTTGCTGGCCACGATCTCGTCGACGATGGACCGCGCCCGGTCAACCGCTTCGCGGGCATCGGGGGAGAGAAGCACGGCGCGGCGAGCTTCAATACTCGCGACCTCGCGCACGGCCTCAAGTGTGAGATCGTTTCCGTTGATGTGCAGTGCGTTCAAGAAAGTCCCCAACTTCTCGGCAGTCAGCAGCAGCGCTCGGCGGCTTGCAAGCCGCGCCGAATCGAGCCGCCAACTCCCGACTATTGTTTTCCCACGGCGGCGCGGAACACCTGCAAATACTTATTCGGCAATGCGGCAACCTTCATGTTCGAGTCCGTGACGATGTGGGTGGTCTCACCCTCCGCCAGCAGGGTTCCGCCATCCGCTCGGACCAATTCGTAACTGAAAATGACGACCGACTCGCGCACGTTCTTCAGTCGCGTGCGCACAAGGACTTCCTCGTCGTAATAGACCGGAGCTCGGTAGCGGCACGTGACCTCGGCCACGGCGATGAAACGCCCTTCGTCGCGTTCCAGGTCGCGATAGGAGAATCCCATTTGCCGCATCAATTCGACGCGGCCTACCTCGAACCAGATCAGATGATTGGAGTGGTAGACGACCCCCATCTGGTCAGTTTCGGCATAGCGTACGCGCAGCCGGGTTTCATTGACCGTTTTGTGGTTCGAGTTCATTTGCCCGTCCACGTCGGCTTGCGTTTTTCGAGGAACGACGAAATGCCTTCGCGGAAGTCCGCCGTAGTGCGTATCGCGGCATTTTCGCGTACTGCGGATTCAATCTGGGCGTCAAGTTCTGCGCGCGCGTGATCCGTGAGCAGTTGTTTCGTGGCGCGCAACGATGCCGGGCTGTTCTCCATCAACAGGGCAGCCAGGAGACGAGCGCGCACCATCAAATTCTCCGCGGGTACGATTTCGCTGATCAGCCCCATGCGGGCCGCCTCCTCCGCGCCGACGATCCTTCCGGTCAGCAGAAGGTCGCGCGCTTGCTTTTCGCCTACCTGCCGCAAAAGAAATGTCGAAACAATCGCCGGCACAAAACCGATACGCACTTCGGTGTAGCCAAACTTCGCGTCCGGAACGGCCAGAGTGAAGTCGCACAGCAGGGCGAGCCCGGTTCCCCCCGCGATGGCGGCTCCGTTCACCGCGGCGATCGTCACCTTGGGGAACTCATAGAGCGAGCGAAACAACTGAACCATCGTCCGCGAATCTTGCAAATTCTGCTCTGGCGAACGGCTCAGTAGTGACTTCAGATTGTCCAGATCCAGACCGGAACAGAAGGCTTTTCCAGCTCCGGTCACGATCAGGACTATCGCGTCGGACTTCGCGACCTCCTCCAGCGCGCGCAGCAGGTCGTCAATCAATTCGAAGCTGATTGCGTTGCGCTTCTCCGGACGGTTCAGCGTGATCGTAGCCACGCCGGCTTCGCACGCGAGTTGGATCGTCTTGTAGTTCATATCTTGCAACCTGCGGCAGATTTCACGTATTCCCACGGATCGAGGCTATGCCTGCTTGAGTGATCCGATGATCATGCCGCGATTCCGTGGCAGCTCAATCTGCCGCATGTGAACTGGAAAACTTTGCGCCGATTCCTCCTGTCGCCTTCAGGAGGGAATCCAACGGCTTCAGTTGTGGCAACTCAGCGCCTCGCTGCGTGAGCGTCTCAATTACTTTCTCTGTCGGGATGTTACCAACCAAAGCGTCCTGGGCAAAGGGACAGCCCCCCAGACCTCCCAAGGCCGAATCGAAGCGCCGGCAGCCCGCGTCGTACGCGGCCAGAATGTTTTCGGCGGCCTGCTCGGGTCGGCTGTGTAAATGTACGCCAATCTCGAGGTAGTCGTACTTCGCCATGACCGCGCCGACCAGTTCGCTGATCTGCTCGGGACTCGCCATGCCGACGGTATCGGCCAAGGAAATCATTTGCAGATTTTCCACTTCCATCAATCCGATGGCCTCGATCACTTCGTCCGGATTCCACAGATCGCCGTACGGGTTGCCGAACGCCATCGAGATGTAAACCACGACGTCCAGCCCCGCGTCGTCAGCCTTTTTCTGAATCTTCTCCAGTTCGTCCAAGGCATCTTCGGGGGACTGGTTCTGATTCTTGCGCAGGAACGTTTCGGAAATCGAATAGGGAAACCCGAGCGTCGATACGGCCTGCGTCTCAATCGCCCGCTGCGCGCCTTTCTCGTTGACCACGATGCCGATAATCTCCGCGTCGTCGGGCGGATCGAGTTGTTTCAGCACCTCTTCCGAGTCTGCCATCTGCGGGACCGCTTTGGGCGAGACGAAAGACACCGCGTCGATGTGCTTGAAACCCACGCTGATCAACGCTTTCAGGTAGTCGGCCTTCAAGTCGGCGGGAATCAAGCCCTTCAGCCCTTGCCAGGCATCGCGTGGACATTCGATAAGTTTGACGGAATCAGGCATAAGATCTCAGCCATGGATCAATACAGATTTCCACGGATCAAAATTCGTCTGGACTTGTTTCCGATCATCCGAGCAAACCCGTGGTGAATCATGTTTGTAAGACTCCCACCTTGAACTCCGCAACGTCAGGATTCAGTGCGGCGGCTTCCAGCGCCTGCGTGATAGCATCCCGGGTTTCGATGGGATCGATGATCTTGTCGATCCACAGCCGGGCCGCACCGTAGCGCGGGTCGGTTTGCTCGTCGTAGGTGCGCTTCACGGATTCGTAGAGCTCTTTCCTTTCTTCCTCACTTAACTTCTTGCCACCGCGTTCCAGTTGCTTGACCTTGATCTCGACCAAAGTGCCCGCTGCCGAATCGCCGCTCATCACCGCATAGCGCGCTGTCGGCCAGGCAAACACAAAACGCGGATCGTAAGCCTTTCCGCACATGGCGTAGTGTCCGGCGCCGAACGATCCGCCCACGATGACCGTGATCTTCGGTACCACGGAATTCGAGACGGCATTTACCATCTTCGCGCCAGCTTTGATGATGCCGCTCCACTCCGCGTCGCGTCCCACCATGAATCCGTTCACGTCGTGGAAGAAAATCAGGGGGATCAGATTCTGGTTGCAGTCCATGATGAAGCGCGCAGCCTTCTCGGCCGACTCGGTGTAGATCACACCTCCGAACTCGATCCGCTTGTGGCCTTCATGATCGGTCTGGTGTGCGTGCAGTTTCTGATTGGCCACGATTCCCACAGCAAAGCCGCCGATGCGGCCGTAGCCACAGATCAGCGTCTTGCCATACTCCGGCTTGTACTCGTCGAACCGGCTGCCATCGAGCACGCGCGCCAGCACCTCTTTCATGTCATACGGGCGCGCTGAAGACGAATCGTAAATTCCGTAGATTTCTTCCGCGGTCAGCTCTGGCTCGACCGGTTTCTTCCGGTCCCACGGAGAAAGTCGCCGGTATCCCCACTTCTCGACGATCGATCGGATGCGCGCGATGCAAGCCTCGTCGTTTGGTTCGCGGAAGTCGACGGTGCCGCTGATTGCGGAGTGCATTGCCGCCCCGCCCAATTCCTCCGCAGAAACTTTCTGTCCAATCGCCGCCTGCACCAGCGCAGGACCCGCGAGAAATAATCCACTGCCGTCGGTCATTAGGACGTGATCGCACATTACCGGCAGGTAGCCGCCGCCAGCCACGCACATGCCCATGATGGCGGCGATCTGCGGGATGCCCATGGCCGACATCACCGCATTGTTGCGGAACACGCGGCCGAAATCGTCAGTGTCTGGAAATACGTCTTCCTGCAGCGGCAGGAAAACTCCCGCCGAATCCACCAGGTAGATGGTCGGGATGCGGTTCTCGATAGCAATGTTCTGCGCGCGGATCACTTTTTTCGACGTCATCGGAAAGAACGCACCGGCTTTCACCGTGGCGTCATTGGCGATGATCATTACCATCCGGGTATGAACACGCGCCATACCCGTGATCACGCCCGCAGCTGGTGCCCCGCCCCACTCCTCGTACATGCCGTGCGCGGTGTACACGCCCAATTCGAAAAACGTTTCCGGATCGACCAGGAGTTCGATGCGTTCCCGAGCCGTGAGCCGTCCCTTGGCATGCTGGTTCTCGATGGCCTTCGGCCCGCCGCCCTCGGAAATCTTCTGTTCCTCATTGCGCACCTGCGACATCAGGTCCGCCAGGAACCGCATATTGGCTTCAAAGCGCGCGGAGGTAGGATCGAGTTTGGTCGTCAGCACGTTCGCGGGTGCGGACGAGTTCGCGACGGGAGTTTCGTTGCGGTCAGGCATAGGTCGAAGAATGAAGACGCGGACTGATTACGGTATACCACGCGGGCGGAGCCGCGCAATCCGGAGCGGCTTCCTCATGACTTGAGTGCGCGGCTTGAGGTGCAACTTGAGATCCTTTGCCCGGGAGATCTTCTCTCCGTTGACTATTGCCGAGCCCGCCGCACCGCCTCGGCCACAGGATCGTCGGCAATGGCGTCTATCAGTCCGATGCGGAATGCGCGCGGCGCACTGAACTTCTCCGCGGCGACGAACATTTCAAGGGCGTGTGTTTTGCCGACCAGGCGCGGGAGACGCTGGGTTCCTCCCCAGCCCGTGATCAATCCCAGGGCAGCACCGCGGTGGCCAAAGATGGCGTGGGGCGACGCGATCCGTCGGTGGCAAGCCAGTGCCAGGTCGAGCCCTCCGCCCATGCAGTATCCAGAAATCGACGCCCATACGGGAGCAGGGAACTCCTCCACGAGTTGCATGAGCGACTGCCCCATCTTGGAGAATTCATAAGCGGCCGGGCCGTCGAGCGCCGCAATTTCTTCCAACTCCGCGCCTGCCGAAAAGAATCTGTCGTTGCCTGCGATTACTAGTGGCCGCTTTTCCTGCGACAGTTGACCGAGCGCGTCCGTCAGCGAGAGCACACAGTTGCGGGTCAGGCGATTGGTGCCATCGTCCGAACGCAGCCGTAGAACACGCACGCCCTGGTGCTCATGCAGTTGAAAACCAGATCCGGGGATCAATGGTAGGAATTCCAAAACTGTGACACCGCAGGCCAAGGGCTACGAGCTCAGGACCTTTGCTCCGTCCATCCCGCTAGGCGGCAACCGTCCTCCTCCAACAGGAACGTCCCGACGCCGAAACATTCGCCGAAGATGCGGTGCGACTCAGGATCGCGGGCCGCACGCGTGATCCACTGCTGTCCTACGCGATATTGGGCCGAAGTAAACCACTTCTGCGGCAGAATTTCGACCAGTCCCGCCTGCAGGTAGAAAACGAAAAGCGCAAATGCCGGGTCGTCGTTTGACATCGCCTTGTAGCTCGTGGGAACGATCAATTCGTCGATGCTTTGCAATTCCGCAGGTACTTCGATTTTGTGCATGCCCGGGCGCAAGGTCAGTGAAATCTCGAAATCCGCAGTTGGAGCCGTGGTCGAGTAAATGCGGTCTGAGGATTGCTTGAACCAACCCGCGACTTCAGCCAAGTCAAACGCTTTCAGTTGGTCGGGATCGAAGCAGGTGAGGCGAATGGTGCGCCCCTCCGGACACCAGATGCCGACGAAATGCGGTGGCACGAGGAAGGGACGGCAATAAGTATTGAGCGCGATGCGGGCCTTGTCCGGCTCCTGCTCGAGGCCGAGAGTTACGAGGTGGGCTATGGGGCCCTGTTCCGCGTGATGGGTCCAGACGAAGCGCTGTCCAGCCAACGAGCTAAAGGCGGGAAATGTCTCCCAATACCACGGCACGGGGCCAATCGTCTTTGAGAGGATGTCCCTGACACGGGACGCGTTGATCTCGGCCATCAGCCGGCCGCCGGCACGCCGGGTCCCTTCACGTGCGTGCGAATGAACTGGACGATGTCATCCATAGCTGTGCCCGGCTGGAAGATTGCTGCCACGCCGGCTTTCTTCAGACCATCGATATCCTGGTTCGGGATGATGCCGCCTACGACTACGATTACGTCATCCATTTTGTTCTGCTTGAGCAGGTCCATCACGCGAGGCACGATGGCATTGTGCGCACCGGAGAGAATCGACAAGCCGATCACCTGCACGTCTTCCTGCAGGGCAGCGCTGACAATCATCTCTGGGGTTTGGCGCAAACCAGTGTAGATGACTTCCATTCCGGCATCGCGGAGCGCACGCGCAATCACTTTAGCGCCCCGATCATGCCCGTCTAGGCCGGGCTTGGCCACGAGCACGCGAATTTTCGGATCAGCCATCGCACACCATTTAACCACAGAGGGCACAGTGGATCACAGCGGGAAACAGTTAGTTCATATTCCTCCGCTTCGACTGTGGCTAAACGGTCTTCATGTCCAGACTCCGCCACAAATACCAGCACGCGATGCTGCGATTGGGCGCCCAGGGTTTCGCGACTTTTTCCATTACATCTGGCTTGGGCATCTTGCGCTTCTTGTAATGCTTCTTGATCGCCGCCTGCACGCCATAATCGCCGGTAGGGAGCACATCCGGCCGCCGCAAAGAAAACATCAGGAACATGTGTGCAGTCCATACGCCGATGCCTTTCACCTGGGTCAGATGCTTGATCACCTCCGCATCAGGCAGTTCTGGCAAACGCGCAAAGTCGAGCAGTCCTTCTCGCGTCTTCGCCGACAGGTCTTTCAGGTAGGCCGATTTCTGCTTTGACAGCCCGACGCTGCGGAGTTGCTCATCGGTCAGCTTGAGAATTCCTGCGGGCGTGAGCGGTTCTCCGGCGAGCGCGGCGAAGCGCTTGAAGATGGTAAGGGCCGCCTTGCCGTTCAGTTGCTGGTACACGATTGCCTCGGCCAGGCTGTGAAACTCCGGCGGCCCAAACTCCATGCGGCACGGTCCCACGCGCTCGATGATGGCGCGCAGAACGGGATCGGATTTCTTGAGGTGGTTGATGGCCTTTCGCATGGCCTATACGTTTACCACAAAGATGTTCAAAGGCGAAGGAAAAACGAATTAACCAGGGTTGTGTCCCCCTCGAACGGAGCTCAGCGAATCGCCGCCAGGGCGAGTCCGGCCACTCCGCCGCCAGCGACCACCCACGCCGGATTCACTCTCCACCGCAGCAATACTGCGAGCGCCGCCACGGCAATCAGCCACGACGGCCGTCCGCGCAAGGCATCGAGCGCCAGCCTGAACGTGACTCCAGCCATGAGCGCTACAGCGCAGACATTGACGGAATCGAGAAACGCTGCCATCCATGGGGACTGCCTGAGCCGGAACAGGACGGGCGCCAGCAGCGCGATGTAGAAGAATGACGGCAGGAAAATCGCCACAGTCGCCACGGCGGCGCCCGGGACGCCACCGAGAATGTATCCGATGAACGTGGCCGTCGACAGGACTGGACCGGGCGTGAACTGTCCGATCGCCACTGCATCCAGCAGTTGCTGGTGGGTCAGCCATCCATGCTCGTGAACCAATCCCTGCTCGAGGAAAGCTAAGAGCACGTAGCCGCCGCCGTAGAGCACCGCGCCCACCTTCAGGAAGAATAGAGCGATCCTGCTGAGGGATGGTCTCGTCACTGCCGGTAGACTTGTTATCGAGACCACAGCTACAGCGCCGACGTTGCGCCAGGATAGCGTGCGCGCAGACCACGAGTGAATGGGAAACAGAAGCCCAGCCCCAGACGTGCGGACGCGCGCACCCCGTCGCGCGAGCATCCCGAACACGCCGCCACCAAACAAGATCGCAATCGGATTTATGTTGAGAAAAAATGCGGCCAGAGCCACCGCGCCCAGGGCGGCAAGCCCCGCATCCCGAGCCGCCGTCTTGCCCAGGCGCCAGATAGCGATCGCGATTACCGCGATCACCGCTGGCTTGATTCCTCCGAGCACCGACACAGCCTGTGTTAACGCTCCGAAGCGCACGTAGACCCACGCAAACGCGCCTGTGATCAGGCCTGCGGGCAGAATGAAACTCGCTCCCGCGACGCATAGGCCAACCCACCCTGCGCGGGCGTAGCCCACGTTGATCGCGAGTTCAGTGGAAGTAGGGCCGGGGATGAGATTGGCTGCTCCTAGCATGTCGAGAAACTGCTGGCGGGTTAGCCACTGCCGCTTGCCGACGATTTCTGACTCTATCAGCGCGGTGTGTGCCGCCGGTCCGCCGAAACTGATGGCACCAAGTTTGAGGAAGAGCGCGGCCAGTTCGCGCAGTCGGGTGGCGAGCGAGGCGGACGGCGAGTCCAGCATTTAGCATTTCTCCCCAGTGAGACCTGGAGATGGGCCCCGTCGATTGCTCCCAACCGGACCGCTCAGGTGCTGCCGGAAAAAGTTAACGATCCTTTTCCGCGCATCTTCCGCCGCCCGTTCGTCATATCCGATGATGATCACTCGCAGCGCTTTGAATAGCAGCGTGTCGTGATTATTGAGAAACGAGTGGCCGGCGTCGGGATACTCCTTCACATCGTGCGCGACGCCTGCCGCAGCAAGCGTTTGTTCTAACTCCTGCGCCACGCCCCGGTTCCAGCGGTCCTTGGCCCCATAACTGCCGACGATCGGGCATGCCCGTGCCAGGAAGGTCTGGGCATCCTCCGGCAACGGTCCACCATAATTCACGCTGGCCGCTCCGAATCCATACCCCGGCGCGAGTAGTAGCGCGATGCCGCCTCCCATGCAAAATCCGATGACTCCAATTTCACCCGTGCATCCCTCTTGCTGAACCAGCCATGTGCGAACGGCCTCGATGTCGTTGTAAGTCGGGCCGCGCCGCGCTTTGAGGTCTCGCGCAATAGCAAAGACACATTTCATCATTGAGCCGCGAAAGTACAGGTTGGGCGCCGCGGCCAGAAATCCCTCCCGTGCCAGCCAGCGCGCCTGGTTGCGCAGGTCTTCCTTCATGCCGCCGACGTCGTGGAGCACGACCACGCCGGGCCACGGCGCACTGCGCTCCGGCAGCGCGACAAACACCGGCAAATCGCCGGTATTCACGGAGATCGTTACGTCACCCATCTTGCCTCTCTCTGTACCTGGGGTATCTCTCGAGTCCGGTTGTCGTGGCGCAAGGACTTAGGCTTTGTGTTCGCCTTGGCGGAAGTTCTCGATCAAATGCTCGGAGGTCCGCAGCGAGAATGCGAGAATGCTGATGGTCGTAGTCTTGTCGGTGCAGTTCAGAAAGACGCTGGCGTCGCACACATATAAGTTCGGCACGTCGTGCGTTTGCCCAAAGCGATTCGTCACGAAATTCTTCGGATCATTTCCCATGCGGCACGTGCCCGTCTCGTGCAGGCTCCAGCCCGGGATCTCTGGAGCGTCACCCGCCCCTTCAAGCACTCCTCCTGCCGCGCGCAGCACTTCCGCGCACACCTGCTTCGAGTGCTCCCACATCTTTAGAACGTTCTCGTCCCACTCGAAGTGAATGCGAGCCACCGGAATTCCGTACGGGTCCTTCACTTCCGGATCGAGATCCACGTAGTTCGTGTCCAGTCGCAGCGATGGTGCCTGAATTCCAAAGCTCACCGGCGCGGGATAGCGCCGCTTGACCTCGCGCTTGAACGACGATCCGAATCCGTCCATCTCCGTAGCAAAACCGGGAAACTCCTCGCATCCGCCGTCAGGATAGATCGAATATCCGCGAATGAACTTCTCTTCGTGTGGATCTTTCAGGTTCTGCCAGCGCGGCATCCAGGCGATCGTGCTGTCGGCGACGTGGTCGGGAAAGCTGGGTTGTCCCAGCAACTGCGGGAGATATCCGCGAGCCGACTCGCCATAGAGATGATCGCAAAGATTGCGCCCAAGTTGGCCGCTGGAATTCGCAATTCCAGTCGGCCAATGCCGAGACTTCGAATTCAGCATGATGCGCGACGATTCTATGCATGACGCTGCCACCACGACGGCGCGGCCATACACTTCTACTTCCTGCTTCGTTTTGCGGTCGATGTACGCCACGCCGGTTGCGTGGCCGTTCTGGTCGACCAGAACATTTTTCGCCAAGGCATCGGTACGCAATTCCAGATTCTTCGTGGCCTCCGCCTTGGGCAGCAGGAAATATGGCGTGGAGAAAAATGCGCCCACGTCGCAGCCTGTGGTGCATTCTCCGCAGAAATGGCAGGCGGGATGCCCCTCGTGCGGCTGAGTGAGTTGCGCGCAGCGATCTGGCAAGTATGGCACGCCAACCTTGTTGCAGGCCGCTTCCAGAATCCGGTCAAGGCAGCGGAACTTGAAGGGTGGCAAATATGAGCCATCGGGGTTGCTCGGCCGATTTTGTACCGTGCTGGCCACGCCAATCATCTTCTCCACTCGCGTGTAGAAGGGACTGATCTCATCATGCGTGATGGGCCAGTCGACGTCGTAGCCATCGAGCGAGGCTGCCTTGAAATCGATGTCGCCGAAGCGGGCGGAACTGCGTCCCCAGAAATTCGTTTTCCCGCCGACCGCATTGCAGCGCGGCCACATCCACTTCATTCCCGGCGGAGTTGTGAACGGAATCTCGTGGTCCCATGCGGCCTTGGTGTACTCGTTGTCCATGTAGCCGAAGGATTCGCCGCGACGCTTGGGATCGTCCTGCCCACGAAACTTCATGTCCCACGGCATGCGGTGGTAGCGAAAATCTTTTTCGGGATCGAGGCGGCGCCCGGCGTTTAGCGCGCACACTTTCAGCCCCGCCTCGCATAGCGTTTTGATGGTCATGCCGCCGCCGGCGCCGGTACCAATCACGATCACGTCGTAGATTTTCTTGGCCATGATTTCTGCAGTCCCAGTCTCGGAAGGTTTCAAGAAGTCATCTGCGAAAGATGTTGGTGCTCAGGATCGTCCTTGTGCGGGCACTCGGGCGACTCGGCGTAAAACTTCAGCGCCGGATTGTCCAGTTCTTTGAAGCCGATCTCGCTGGTGTAAAAGCCCGTGACGGTGTACTCGCGGATCATGCTGAAGAATCGACGCCCAGCTTCCTGGCCCGGACGCGACTTATCTTTGAACCCAAGCGGTTCGAGCAGGGAAGTCTGCTGTTCCGGCGCAAGATCTACAAACTTCTTTCCAGCGGTCTCCTCGGAGTGCGCGTGCAGCCAAGTGAGGCCGGTGCGAAAGCGATATTGTTCATCCGGATCGTTGGCCACCATGAAATCAATAAACTCCGCGACACCCGCTTCCTTGGCGCCCGGAGTGCCGTCGCTGGGAATGATGATCTCGACGAGCCGTTCGACCATTGCGTACTCCGCCGCCGTGAAGAACTGTGGACGGTACACTGCGGGCTTGATCTGTAACGCGGCGTTGCCGATGTGACCGCAGGCGAATCCCCACTTGCTGAAGCCGGGAAAGTGCGCCGCGGCTGCGGCCGCTCCCATGATTCGTAACACTTGCCGCCGTCCAACGCCTTGTCCTGCCATCGCGTTCTCCGAAACAGATTGTGATGCCGAGTGGATCTGCTGTTCGCACTACGAAAGAAATCCTACCGTTTTCTCGACCAGTTCTGCCGTCGGTTTGTACGGATCTCCGGGCGCGTCGTACTCAATTGAGCAATATCCCTTGTATCCATGCTTCTTCAGAATGCCGAAGGTCCGAGCCAAGTTCACATGAGTGGCCTTGCCTTGTTCGTCGACCTCGCCATCCTTCACGTGGCAAATCCCATAGGCATGCGCGAACATGGCGTCCATGGCGCGATTCGAGAATTCTTCGTCATGAGTATTGAGCGAGTTGCCAAAGTCGGGCAAAGCACGCAGCCACGGACTGTTAACCTTCTCAATTACCTGCACGAGAAAAAATGGATCTTCGCTGACCGCGTCGTCATTTTCGAGATGCACCACGACATTCTTCTTCGCTGCATATTCCGCTACGCGCGCGAGAGTGTCGGCCGCCCGCGCCACGTCCGGCGTCGAATCCTTGCCTCCCTGAACGTGAGTGCGAATGCTGGGCGAGCCGAGAGCTGCTCCCACGTCAAGCCATTCCTTGCTCGAAGTTAGCGCCCGGTCGCGTTCGGCGGCATCGGGCGAATACTGGCTGAACTCGCCGTCCACAGCGATGTCGACGACCGCGGAACGGGCCTTCTCCACCGCGGTCCGGAACTGCTCCAGATACTTGGCATCGGTCGAGGGAAAGATGCGGCTCCACGGCTCAATTTTGTGGACATTGAACTTCTCGGCCACGTGGGCGGCGAAGTCCTTCAGCTGCATTTGCTGGGCCGCCGGGACCGGGCCGGGACTCTTTCCATCCCATCCTTTCCATCCCACGATGAACTCGCGGAAGGGATATGCTGCTACCGCCACCCGCTCCCGGGGAGCGGAGGGAAATTTGACCGATGGCTCAGACGCGGCGCGCGCCAGCCCCGGCAAAAGCCAAGCCACGGCCGACGCGCCAGCACACTGCCCAATAAATTTTCTTCGGGTTGTAGCGTTCATGCGCGCCAGTGTAACAGAGCTCTGGTTTCTCGGTCATGATGGAATCAGGGTTGAGGCTGATCAGGTTGAGCAGCTTTCTGTCTTTCCGCCTCGGCTTCTGCGGTTCGGCCTGCTCGGTCCAGAGCAGCGGCAAGTCCTCGATGAGCTTCGACATATGTGGGGTCGCTCGATACCGCTTCCTGGTAGCGCTTGATGGCGTCTGTAATTTGACCCTTTAGCAGAAGGGCGCTGCCGGTGTTGGCGGCAAAAGTGGCACGCTGCCGGTTGACGGCTATTCGTGCGAGGTCAGCTGCTTTTTTGCGTTCCACCGCGGCATCTGCGGTTCGGCCTTGCTGGCTGAGAATGCTAGCCAGCGTGATGTGTGGTCCGGGCTGGTTGGGCATCATCTCGATTGCCTTTTGCAGCGCCTCGATCGCTTCTGTCTGCTTGTTTTGTTGTTTATAGACACTGCCGAGAATGGACCAGCCATCACCGTTCTCCGGGCGAAGTTTCAGAGCGGTCTTAAGCTCTTCCGCGGCATCGTCGAAACGTCCACTCTGCATGTCCAAAATACCGAGAGTGTAAGGCGGATCAGGGGAACTCGGGTTGAGTCGCGCCGCCAGATGCAGCTCTGAGGCGGCTGCCGCGATATCGTCCTTCAGCTTGAGTGCGAGGCCGAGATCGTAATGCAGCTCATAAGCATCCGGTGCGAGTTTTATGCCCTCGCGGAACTCGGCAACGGCGTCATCGAAGTCGCTTAGTTGAAGATAGGCGACTCCCAAATCCTGATGCACTAAAGGATTGGAAGGAGTCTCTTTGAGGGCGCGTTGGTACAGCGGGACCGCTTCCTTGGATTTTCCTGTCTGGACCAGCGAGAGTCCAAGATTGGTCAGGGCTGCGGTGTTGTGTGGGTCGGCAGCGACAACGTCCTGGAAGAATGAGATCGCTTGCTGCTCCTGTCCATTGGACTGGAGTGCGACAGCGAGCTGATATTTTGCGTCGATAGAAGGAGGAGCCAGTGCGAGAGCTCGCTGCAGGACGGGGAGGGCATTTGTTTCTTCTCCATTGGCGATCAGCGCCTTCGCGAGCTCAACCTGCGCGGGAGCACTCTGCGGAGAGAGAGCGGCCGCGATCGTGAGTTCGGGTATGGCCTCGGAGGTTCGCTGCTGCATGATCAGTGCGAGGCCGAGATGCAAGTGCGCTTCGGCGAAGTTTGGATCGAGCCGAACTGCTTCTTTGAACTGGGTCACAGCGCCAGTCCAGTTTTGCTTCTGCGCCTCAAGCGAGCCCAATGTGTCGTGCAGGACCGGATTCTCAGGAGAAGCAGCGATCGCGACCTGCGTCTTCGCTAGAGCAAGTTCAGTCTGCCGGGTGGCAGCAAGTGCTCGTATGTAGAAGATCACCACGCTCGGTGGCAGCGGACTAGCGGCATTCCGGTCGAGAGATCGAAATAGAGACAATGACTTTTGGTGATCGCCTGATTGCTCGTATGCGATAGCGAGATTGATCTGAGCCGTGCGGTCGCCGGCTTTGAGCGTCAAAGCGCGCAAAAGTTCGCGAATGGCCTGCGGGTATTGACCGAGTTGCACAAGAATGGAGCCCAGGGCGCTATGCCCCTCGGCAATCTCAGGCGACAGCAAGACGACTTTCTCAAATTGCTGTTTGGCAGTGGCAAGATCGCCACTTTGCTCGGCGGCGTAGCCTGTGCGAAAGGCCGCATCGGCTGATCGAAGGCGCTGTTGCCGGCTGTCATCGGCTGCCAGACTTGCGACAAGGGCAATGGAGACAAGCAGAAGGCCTGCGAACCGGTATCCCCAAGCACGGCACAAGAATCTCATAGTCGTGGGCTACTGCGGAGATTCGAGATGCGGCGTGCTGGCCTCCTGAATCTGTTCCGCCGCCTCGTATTGACGCTTGGCATCATCCGGTCGACCAAGGGCACGATAGGCCTGCCCTAATAAATAATGTGCCATATAGTTTTTCGGGTCGATTTCCAACGCATGTTCAAGATACATCTTGGCCATCAACGAATTCTGCTGCTTCAGCAGAACCTTGCCGAGCAGAATAAACGGAATATTGACTGTCGGTTCAAGGAGGACGGCGCGATCCAGCGCCTGTTGTGCATGATCAAAGTCGCCGGCGTGAATGTATGCGTCTCCCAACCGTTCGTACGCGGGGCCATCTAGAGGATTGAGAGCGCTTTCCTGTTCAAAGTCAGCGATGGCGTCGGCCGCTTGCCCGTGGGCAAGCGCGATCTCGCCGAGCACAAGGTGAGCCTGCGGAAGCGTCGGATTGAGCGCGATCGCTTTACGGACGGCCTCTTCGGCGATCGGAAGATAGTTGCGGCGCAGGAACATGCGTGCGGCGAGGAGATAGGCCGGCGCGGAGTCGGGAGCGAACCCATATTGGCCCGCAAACGCCCTGCGGGCATCTTCATAACGGCGAGTGTCGGTGTAGCAGAGGCCCAGTACATAGTTTGGATCGACATTGGCGTTCGGGACAGTACTGTGAGCCTGCTCAAGTAAGGGGACCGCTTCGGCGGGCTTTCCAGCACGAAAGAGGCTCACACCCTCCATTTGCATGGCTTCGCGGTCCTGCGGATTTTGGGCAACAGCCCTAGCGAATGCGGCGCTGGCTTCGGGCATTTTGCCTTGCTGGTAAAACACCATGCCTCGGAGATATTCCACGCGGGCGGGTTCGGGTTGTTCCGCAGCCAGAGCATCGAGTTCGTGCAAGGCTTGATCCAGGTGGCCGGCGCCAACAAGATTTTCAGCCTGACGCAGAGGCGTTACCGGGGTTGGCGATTGTCCATGTGCCGGCAGAGCCAGTCCTGCGGCTACGCAGAAAAGGCAGAGCAGGCGAATCTGACGAAGATCGAAGAGTCCCAAGAACTGACCACCTCGATGGTTGAGAGAGCGCCGCCGGTAAGAATGCTGGCGCAGTTTTCTCATGGAAGGCGACCCAAGCGCGAACTCAGGATAGCAGGGCGTGTCAAACGATGCCCATGGTTCACGTGGACCATTGCGAATCCACTATCGGTGATCTACGGTGTTGCTGCTTCAGCAGATGTGGTTAGCGGTTCAATAGATAAACGTTTTCCACGAAGTACGACAGCCCGTGAGGGTGGCGAGAGTTGGCAGTGTCGCTGACGGCGCGCGAGACGCGCGTGGACAAATTGCTCCGAAAATGAAAGGTGTGGGAGAAACGATGCACTCCATGTCGAGAACGCATTCCAGATGCCTGATCGCATTGATCGCAATTGCCATCGCCGGCTGGTCAGTCACTAGCCTTTGGGGACAAGCCATTTACGGATCAATCTATGGGCAGATCACCGACAGCACGGGAGCGGCGATCGCGAACGCGACCGTCACGGTCAGGGATGTATCCAAGGGTACCTCCGTCCAGGTCACCACAAGCTCCATTGGCGAGTACTCGGTCCAGCACCTTATTCCCGATGTCTATGACGTGACTGTCACCGCAACCGGGTTTCGTGGCGCCGAGAGCAAAGGTATTCGCGTCTCCGCAGACACATCTCCCAAACTGGATTTGAAACTTGATGTGGGTCAGGCCTCCGAGAGCGTGACCGTGACGAGCGAGGCCCCGCAACTCAAGACGGATCGAGCTGACGTTGCCCTGGTCCTCGACGAAAAAACCGTTTCCGACTTGCCGAATTCGGGTCGTAACTTTGCCAGCCTCGAATTGTTGATTCCGGGGACGCAGGTCATGGGTTGGTCACAGAATAGCGCAGAAGATCCTCAAGGGAGCCCCACGGTCCAGATCAACGGGCAACACTTCTCGGGGGTCGGATACGAACTGGACGGAGCGGCCAATCAAGATCCCATCCTTGGCCAGATCGTTATCAATCCTCCGCTCGATGCGGTTACCGAAGCTAAGATTACGACGCAAGACTATGACGCACAATTCGGTCAGGCGGTGGCTGCGGTAGTTACGGCCCAGACAAAGTCCGGCACCAACAGCTTTCATGGTGACCTGTTCGACTATCGCCGGACCGATGCGACGCGTGCCAGAGACCCCTTCAGCCAAGTCACGCCAGACGCAGTCACACACCTTCTTATCCCGTCCGCTAAGTACAATCAATTCGGTGGCTCACTCGGCGGCCCGATCCTGAAGAATAAGGCGTTCTTCTTCACTGATTATCAGGGCACCCGGCAAGTTCTGGGGTCCTCGGCGCGCGTCACGGTGCCGACCGCGCTCGTTCAGAGTTCCTGTGCTGCGGCTAATATTGCCGCCGGGACGGGCGGGTGCGACCTTAGCGACTACCTCACGTATCTCGGGCCGGTGAAGGGGCAAATATACAATCCTCGTCTCTCCGGGGCACCGGCTTTCACCAACAACTTCATCCCCGCGCAATACCTTTCGTCGCAAGCGCTGCAGTTGTTGGCGATGATACCTCTGCCCAATCTCCAGGTACCCGCTGGACAGCCCAATAACTATGCTGGCAGCGGTAGTGGAAAGCAGCACAACGATGAGATTGACGTTCGCATTGACGAGCAGGTCAGCGAGCGCACCCATGCCTTCGGACGTTACAGCCTTTTCAATAACGGCATTTCATCCAACACCATCTTTGGGAAGGCGGGCGGGACAGGGTTTTCGTCACCCACAAACAGTTTTGGCGGAACCGCTGCTGGCCGCAGCCAGAGTGCTGTTCTCGGTATGGACATCGCGCTGAGTCCAAAACTGTTGACCGACTTCCGTCTGGGATATCTCCGTTACCACGTCAGAACAACAAAGTACAGCACCGCCGATCTGGCATCCCAGGTGGGAATTCCCGGTCTCAATATTCCCGGTCAGCCGTTTACCTCAGGCCCTCCAGCCTTCTATCTCAACGGCGATGGGATATCAAACTTCGGCTCCGCTCTGGGCGTCGATGCGTGTAACTGCCCGTTGCTCGAGACCGAGGACCAGTATCAGATCGTGAACAACTGGACGAGAATCCTGGGGACTCATAGCTTGAAGTTCGGCGTGGACGTGCGCTATGCGAGAAACCTGCGTGTGCCCAGTGACAGCAATCGTGCGGGAGAACTCTCCTTCAACGCCTCCGACACCGAAAGCCCAACCTCCGGTGGGGGCTTCGGCCTTGGGTCTTTCTTACTGGGAGATGTCACCAGCTTCAACCGTTATGTGTCGATCTCGACCAATGCCAAGGAGTCTCAAAAGAGGCTTTTTACCTACTTAGAGGATAGCTGGCGCGTCACTCCTAAGCTGACCTTCAACTACGGCCTGCGCTGGGAGCTCTATTTTCCGGAAACAGTGAATGGCAAGGGACAGGGCGGGTTTCCCGACCTGAATACGGGTCAAATCAGGGTTGCCGGTTACGGGCCTTATGACACCGCGATGAACGTTAGTAAGACCTGGAAAACCTTCGCCCCGCGTCTCGGAATTGCTTATCAACTGAATCCCAAGACCGTCATTCGGACTGGGTACGGCCGCAGCTTCGACATCGGAGTGTTCGGGTCGATTTTCGGACACATGCTCACGCAGAATCTGCCGGTTCTGGTCAACCAGTTCATCGGGAATAGCGGATTGGACACTCAGGCCTTCAATCTTGCCAATGGGCCAACGGCATTCGTCTTCCCTACGATTCCATCCAGCGGCACAATTCCCATTGGCGTCGGAAACAATGCCAAGATCCGCAGTGATCCCAACGTCTTTCCTACTATCGATGCGTGGAACATTGCGGTGCAGCGCCAACTCACGAATACAACCTCTGTGACCGTTGCGTATGTAGGGAACAAGGGAACCCACACATTCATGGGTGACGATAAGACGACCAACCCAAACGAGCCGGCGCCATGTCTTCCCGCATCGCAAAGCATCACCGGCCAGACGCTTTGCTTCAATCCAAACGCACCGTTGGGCAGCTTGACCCAAACCAGTGATACAAGCCAGCTCCGGCCATATTTTTCGAAATTTGGATGGACGCAGGATCTCACCTTCTATCACAACGGCTTCGACACGAACTACAACGCCCTCCAGTTGACCTTTGAAAAGCGGCTATCTCAAGGTCTGCAACTGACGGCGAATTACGCGTTTCAGCGCGCATACAACTATGGCAACGATGAGGAGGTTTACAAGAAAGCGCTCTGGGGGCGCGTTGACGATCTGCGCGACCAACAGCTCACGCTCTTCGGCAACTACGACCTGCCCTTCGGCAAAAAGGGAAAATATGCAAGTGGCGTTCCGACATGGGTCGATTACCTCATCGGAGGCTACACACTTACTACTTCTCTGAACTGGGCAAGTGGTCTGCCGTTCAGCGTGAGTTATGGAGAGTGCGGCCAGGACGTCCCAGCCGGACCCTGCCGGCCCAACAAGGGAAGCGGGAGTTTCCCGCTAAAGCTCACCGGCTACGACCCGGTTACGCACTCGCGAACCTACTTCACCCCTCCCGGGTTGGGCGGTGCTTTTACGCGCCCGAGTCTTGACCAGAGTGGCACTTCTCCGAGAAACGCCTTCACTGGGCCTGGCTTTTTCAATGACGATCTGGCGCTACTCAAGACCTTCCCCATTCGCGAAAGTGTAGCGCTCCAATTTCGCATGGATGCGTTCAATATCTTCAACCACATCAACCCTGGGAACCCAGGCAACACTTGCATTGACTGCTCGGGCGCAGGCGTCATCACCGGAATGGCGCTAGGCGATACTCCGAGACAGCTTCAGTTTGCGCTTACAGTTCAGTTCTAGATCGGCCAGCCGGATGACACACGTGCGCCATCCGGCTGGAGGCTTCCGTCACGATCGAAAAGTGGAGGCTGCTCACGCCCGCGAGCCGGAGATTGCCGGTAATACAGTCGCTAGCCATGGGTCGGAAACATTGCGCCAGCCTGCGCGCCGTTCTCCGGCTGAGTTTTTCTTTAAGATACGACTGTTTCTTTCCTGGAGTCGCGCCAGAAGTCCCCATCGCGGTTTCCTGTCGTGAGATTCGTGTTTACTCGAACCATTGCGCAGATACTTCGGAGGCGAGTGGTTGGCGGCAGCGGCGTCGATTTTATGGACCATACTCTCTAGGAGGTTGCAGGAAGACTCTCGCTTTGCCTTGGTCTTGAAAGGGCGCGGCTTCAAGCCGCGCCGTAAGTCGTGCGGAATGCGTCACGGCTTTAGCCCCTGAGGGAAAGCTCAGCCTCACGAAAGTTTTTTTCGCAACCTCCTAGAGCACTTACTTAACGAAGGCAGGGATAATGATGACTATCCGTTCTTCTCGGCAACATAGGCTCCTGGCGACCGCCTCTATGGCGCTGTTCTGTTTGATCGCGTGTCCGTCCCAACTCACAGCTCAACTTCTTGGGGCATTGCCACCTCTGCCTCCGATTACCGTCGCCCAAGCCGGAGATGGGCTAACCGCAAAGATTGGCGACGAGAATCTTCACGTCTCGGTTTGCACCGATTCTGTAATCCACGTCGTGGCCAGCCCGAAGCCGCTCGACTCCATTAAGCACGACCAGCCCTGGATGCTTGATCCCAAGCAGGCTTGCCCTGGAGCGCCGTTCCAGTTCGCGCAAGCCCACGATACCGCTACGTTGACGACGTCAACTTTGAAAGTGGAGTTTTCGCTGACACGGGGGAATTTGAATTACAGCAGTATCGGCGGGGAAGATCTGCTGCGGGAAAGCGACTCTGTGCCGCGCACCTACGAGCCTGATCAAGTCAATGGGGAAAAAACCTACCACGTAACGGACCGTTTCGGACCGGATGCTACAGAGGGTTTTTATGGCTTAGGGCAGCACCAGAGCGGAATGTTCAACTACCGCGGAAGCACGGTCGAGCTTGGACAGAACAACACCGACGTCGCCATTCCCCTCCTGGTCTCGAGTAAGGGCTACGCGCTGCTGTGGAATACCGCCTCGTTCACCTATGCCGACAACAGGTTTCCATTAGCGCTAAACCTCAGTTCGTTGGCTGGCGATTCGGTCGACTACTACATGATCTATGGGCCAGAGATGGACCAGATTATCCACGAGTATCGGAATCTGACCGGGCACACGCCAATGCTTCCAAAGTGGGCCTATGGTTTCTTCCAATCGAAAGACCGCTATGTGTCCCAGGAAGAGATGCTTGCCATAGCCCATCGCTATCGCGAAGAGCACATTCCACTCGATGCGGTCGTGCAGGATTGGTTCTGGTGGAAGATCGAAGGGGATCCTGTTTTCAATTCCAATTTCACCGATGTACCCGGTGAACTGAAGACTCTGCATGACGAACACGTGCATGCCATGATCTCAGTATGGGGTCTGTTCGATGTAAGGTCGCAGACCTTTCAGAAGCTTTCTGCGCAGCATCTAGACGTTCCGAACGCACATGTTTACGACGCTACCAACCCGAAAGCCCGCGATGTGTATTGGGAGGATTTGGCCGGCAAGCTTTTCTCGCAAGGCTGGGATGCTTTCTGGTTGGATAGCGCGGAGCCGGAAGAATACTGGCCGCACTGGGGAGACGCGATTCTGCGTGATAAACAGCTGGCCATCGGCAGCGGCGCGCGCTATACGAACGTCTTCCCGCTCATGCATACGAGTGGAATCCAGGAGCATTGGAGAGCGACGACAGATCAGAAGCGAGTCTTCCTGCTGACGCGGTCGGCTTTTCTAGGTCAACAACGCGTGGGGGCAACCGTCTGGTCGGGCGATGTCTACAGCACGTATTGGGGTCTGAGCCATCAGGTGGCTGCGGGATTAAATTTTGCGCTTTCTGGCTACCCGTATTGGACAACCGATGTGGGCGGGTATTGGCAGCTACATGATCGAGCTCCCGATGACCCTGTGTACGAGGAACTCTACACGCGCTGGTTTGAATTCGGCGTTTTCTGCCCCATCTTCCGCACGCATGGTCATCGCACCCACAACGAGCTGTGGACCTACGACAAGGTTGAACCGATCCTTCTCAACTATGACAAGCTCCGTTATCGCTTGATGCCCTACATCTACTCGCTCGCATGGAAAGTGACCAATCAGGATTACACGATTCAAAGGCCACTGGTCATGGATTGGCGCACCGACGCGAAGACTTGGAACATAGGAGATCAGTTCATGTTTGGGCCTGCCATTCTAGTCAATCCAGTGCTGAAACAGGATGCGGCGCACCGCACCGTCTACTTGCCGGGCGCTGCTGCGTGGTACGACTTCTGGTCCGGAGCATCCGTCAAAGGTGGGCAGGAGATTGAAGCAGAAGCTCCGTTGGATCGCATTCCGCTATTCGTCCGCGCGGGGTCCATCGTTCCGCTCGGACCGGAAATCGAGTATGCGGACCAGAGTCCCGCCGGTCCCATTGAGCTGCGAGTCTTCCGCGGCGCCGATGGCAAGTTCGATCTCTACGAAGATGAGGGCGACACTTACAACTACGAGAAGGGATCTCACGCGGTCATTCCGCTCCGCTGGTCAGAGGCGGACAAGACACTCACGATCGGGGACCGTGTGGGCCAGTATCCCGGCATGCCCAAGGAGATCGCATTGCACATTGTCTGGATATCGCCAGGCCACGGTGCAGGAGAAACGGTCGAAGCGAAACCTGATAAGGTTATTAACTACGAAGGGAAGGCAATCTCAGCACAAGCACCTTGATCAGCCGCTAAGAGCTTGTCGTCTCTCGCTGTATTAGTAACCCGTCAGGGAAAGCTCATGCAAGGCATAGGAAAGTTTTGTGAGGGAACCTTTCGAGGACTCAGTATCCATTACATCCCGAAATCCTCATCGCTTGCTTCGCCGCGCCGGGCTCGTAGCAGGAGTTCTTGCATCTTTTCTTGTGGTTCTCGCATGCGTAGGTGCCGTCTACCAGCAACTGTCTACCAATCGGGACAAACGCCTGAATCCTCTCCCCGGTCTACTTGTGGACGTTGGTGGCTACAGGATGCATGTTTACTGCATTGGGCAGGGCACTCCGGCGGTTGTGTTGGACTCGGGCCTCGGAGATACGTGGCTTTCCTGGTATAAGGTCCAGCCTCAGATTGCACAGTTCACACGCGTGTGCTCCTACGACCGAGCTGGCATGGGCTGGAGTGATCCGAGCCCCAAGTCCCGGACCAGCAGCGTCATTGCCGCGGAGCTGCACAGCCTTTTGCACAATGCTGGGATTCCGCCTCCCCTCGTATTGGCCGGTCATTCTTTTGGCGGACTTAACATGCGAATGTATGCAGGTCTCTACCGAGCCGATGTCGCAGGCATGGTGCTTGTAGATTCAACGCCCGACGACATGGGGCGTTTTCCCGCGGAACTGAAGAATTACAACGAAACATTTCTGCGTAGAGAAGATCTGAAACGGGATACCATGCCGCTTGGAATCCCCCGCCTGATAGGATGGTGTGGAAATGGCCCGTATGAAATTCGAGCCATGCTCCGGACCGTAGATTGCCGACCGCAGCCTTGGCGCGAACATCTTGCGGAATACCGTGCTAGCGATGAAAGCAGGGCTCAGGTTCGCGAGAGCATGCCACTTGGCAGTATTCCTCTAATTGTTCTCTCGCACGATCCTGGTGATCCGACCGACAGTTTCGCCAAGGCGATGGAAAAAGCTTGGAGCGAGGCGCAGCAGGACTTGACCCGCCTTTCTACCAGGAGCTCTCGCGTCGTCGCCAAAGGGAGCGGCCATAACATCCAAGTGGACCGGCCTGAGGTCGTGACTACTGCGATTCGGCAGATTGTGGACGAATGTCGGCAGCAAAGCGCAGTTCCTACCGCGGCGCGCTGAGTTGGCGCACCAAAGCCGACTTGCCTCAGGAGGCGGCGGCGTACAACAGCATGTTCTCGGGCCATTTCCGTCAGCCGCCTTTGAAGTGGTCACCTAGGCCAGCAGCAAAAGCTGAAGCGCCAGCAAAACGGATTCGCGTGGTTGACCGGATCACAACAGCTCGCATGTGGAGCGAGCAACGATTGCGCCGGTTCCATCCACTAATGTCGTCTTGGGGATCACGCGCTTCATGCCCGTCAGGTTGCCGATCCTCCGATTGCCCCCTGCGCTACCCTGCTGCAAATCATTGATACGACAGCTCATTGGCAATTTTGAGCTAGAGGTCTCTGCCCGTAGAAAAACAGCGCTTGACAAGCATTTTCACTTGGCAGTAACGTTCGCTCCAATAGCTCTTGGGGTGGGGTGCGTAATTCTGTAGTATCGGTTCCACCATGACAACCGCTGATCGAGCAGGCGGCGGTGAAACCGAGGGGTAAGCACCATGGCAACAACCACTGAACCGATCATCGCAGTGCCTCAGGCACATTCCTCCTTCACCGACGCTGAGAAGACGGCAATCCTTCGCGAATTGCGCAACATCGTAAACAGCCAGCCTTTTCGGAACAGCGTGCGCAGCAAGCAATTCCTCTCCTACGTGGTGCAACACAAGCTGGAAGGGCGCGACGAACTTCTCAAGGAGCGAACGATCGGAACGGAGATCTTCCAGCGCAGAGTGGATTACGCGACTGCAGACGATTCCGTCGTTCGGGTGCAGGCGGGCGAGGTTCGGAGGAGGCTGGAACGGTATAACCACACGGCCCCAAGTTCTTCAGCGGTGCGGATCGAGCTTCCGCTCGGTTCGTATGCTCCTGAGTTTCGTTGGGGCTCAATTGCGCCCTCATTGGATGTAAAGCCAGCCGTCACACCGAGGAAGGGCTGGCTGCCCTGGGCAGCCGGTGTGCTCTGCGTTGGTCTTATGCTGGTTGTAGCGCTCGCGACAAGACTTCCCAACCGCAGCCCCAAGGAGTCCGCCCTGGAGCAGTTTTGGTCTCCTGTCTTTGGCACTTCGCAGCCCGTGCTGATCTGCTTGGCCAAACCGTTGTTATACCGGCCATCACTGGAGCTTTACCGGAGATATTCCAAGGCTCATCCAGGCACCTTCCAGACTGAAGTGGAAAGATATGACAAGGCGCTTCCCCTGGATCCGAATGAGAAGCTGGTTTGGGGTGACATGCGTCCTTACACCGACTACGGCGTAGCCATGGGCGACGTGTACGTCGCCGCCAGGCTTTCGGCACTGTTCGACCACATCAACAAGCCCAGCCAGGTCCGGATTGGCGCCAACTACTCTTTCGAGGACCTTCGCAACTCTCCCGCCGTAGTGGTCGGAGCGTTCAATAACCGGTGGACGATGCAAATGACTTCCAACCTCCGTTTCGCGTTTGTGGAACAGGACGGGAACTTCAGGATCCAGGAACAAGGCCCGTCGGGAGGCGCCCGGTCTTGGGTATTGGGCCCTCATGGAGAAATCGTGGAGGATTTTGCCATTGTCACCAGATTGCTAGACGCCAAGACGGGCCAAGCGCTGATCGCGGCCGCCGGATTGGGCGCGAATGGGACGCAGGCGGCCGGCGAGTTCGTTTCCAGGAGGGATTATCTGGAGGCGGCTTTTCGGTCAGCTCCGCCGGATTGGCAAAAGAAGAACCTACAGGTGGTCTTGCAGACGACCGTGACTGATTCCGTGGCCGGCCCCCCTCGCGTTGTCGCTACATACTTCTGGTGACGTGGCTTATCGTCTGTGGGGCGACGTAGGCGCTCAAGTACGGCAAGCGAACGTTGGATGCCCGTCTGCAGAACCCGGATCATAAATTCATTGCAGCTGAGGAAGGGATGCAGCATGTCCTAGCGCCCGCCGATCGCCCGCGACCACTTTGCTCTGTCTCTCTCGGCCGCCATCCAAGACGATATCTGGACACACGGACTGCGTGGGATCATAGGCCATGAGGATACCCTGTTGAATCGCAACTGTGGCCGCCTCGGTGCGGCCGCCCACTTCCAGCTTGGCGATAATATGCCTGACGTGGTTGCGGACGGTGAAGGGGCTAACTTGGATCGCGCGGCCGATCTCTTTATTGGTCAGTCCTTTTGAGACCATTTCCAGAATTTGAAGTTCGCGCGGAGTCAGAGTCGACCGAAGTTTACGCTCCGAGATTCGGGTCACGATCCACTGGGGAAGGTAGCTGCTGCCCGAGCGGACGGCATGCACGGCTTCGATGATCTCGCTGCAGGAGGAGTCTTTGCGGAGATAGCCATTGGCTCCCGTCTCGACTGCCCTGCAGATGTCTTCGTCGGGCTCAAAGCTAGACAGGATAATTACTTGGGGGGGACTAGAACGTTTCTGCAATGTGAGCAGGGTTTCGATGCCACTCATTGTCGGCATGTGAAGGTCAAGCAACAATACGTCGACTGGGCAGCGTTCAAGGAAAGCCAAGGCTTCCTCGCCGCTTTGCAGCGAGCCAACGACTTTCAGACCCGCCTGGGTGCGAAGAACGCTGCTGAATCCTGCACGCACCACCGTGTGGTCGTCTACGATGAGAAGTCGGATGGATTCTCGTAGCGTCAGGTCTCGCATTTAGGACTACTTCCAACAGGTTGCCGGGCCTAGTTGAGAGAGACTTACACTGCGAATTCGGTTTTTCAAGTGGGTCACGGTGTAAAACAGGTAGGTAACAGGTCTGGCGATACCGGCCAACACGTTTGGTTGCAGTTAGTTAGGCGACTCTCTTGCCTGTTTGCTGCAGAGCTGGGACGAAGCGCTGGATGGCACGCTCCTTCTGCGAAAAGAACCACGCTGGGAGCGAATCAGAAACAGTAGAGAGCTGTATCCCGCAGATTCAGTGACTCCGCTCATCCCATGAGCTCAGGGGCTTGCCCCCCGCGACGAGTCGCTCTAGGAGGGCCGCAGGTTCCCAGACTTTCCCGTGCTCTTCGCGGTAGTGCTGAATGCGGGCGGAAACCGTGCTCAATCCGACTACGTCGGCATACCACATGGGACCTCCGCGATAGCTCGGGAATCCGTATCCGTTCAGGTAGATAGTGTCGATGTCCCCTGAGCGTAGAGCGTAGCCTTCTTCCAGAATGCGCACCCCTTCGTTGATCATGGCGAAGATGGTTCGCTCAATGATTTCCTCCTGGCTGATCTTGCGGCTGGGAATGCCGGCCTCACGCGCCGTTTTCTCGATTAAAGAGTGGACTTCAGGGTCGGGGATCGGTTTGCGGTCCTCTCCATATCTGTACCAGCCCTTGCCAGTCTTCTGTCCAAGGCGGTTCATCGCGTAGAGCTGATCGGCAACGAGCGGCTTCCTCACGCCGGGCTGCTCGAGGTGCCGGAATTCCTGGCGAACGCGCCAGGCTACGTCGATCCCCGCCATGTCGTCGACAGCGAAGATTCCCATGGCCATGCCGAAGTCGGTCAACGCGGCATCCACCTGTTCCGGGGTTGCGCCCTCCTCGACCAGGAATTGCGCCTCCCGTATGTAGGGAAACATCATGCGATTGCCCACGAAGCCAAAACAATTTCCCACCAGCACTCCGACTTTTCCGAGTCTCTTGGCCAGCGCCATGGCCGCGGCAATCACATCGGCGCCTGTCGCCTGACCGCGGACGACTTCGACGAGGCGCATGACATTCGCGGGACTGAAAAAGTGGAGACCGACGACGCGAGCCGGATGCGACACGGCTTTAGCGATCTCGTCGACGCTTAGCGTGGACGTGTTGGAGGCAAGAACGCAGTCCGTTTTCGCCACGTTGTCGAGCGTGGCGAAAATCTGTTTTTTCAAAGCAAGATTTTCGAACACGGCTTCGACGATGATGTCAGCGTTCTCGAAACCGTCATAGCCGGATTGTGGACGAATCAGGCTCTGCCGCTGTTCGCTGACATCGGCGGCAATCCGGCCGCGCTTCACGGAATTCTCATAGTTCTGCCGGATGTTCTTCATACCTCGTTCGAGGGCTGTTGGATCGTGGTCCGTGAGCCGCACAGGAATACCGGCATTGGCGAAACACATGGCGATCCCGGCTCCCATGGTGCCCGCACCAACGATGGCCACTTGCTGGACGTCGCCGGCTGGCGCTTGCTTCGGGAGTCCTGGAATTTTGGTAACCGCTCGCTCCGCGAAGAAGGCATGAATCAGGGCTCTCGCTTCGGTGGAAAAAAGACATTCGTCGAAAATCTTGCGCTCGTTGCGACAACCTTCGTCGAACGGCAATGCTGCGGCCGCTTGGACGGCATCGATAGCGGCCAAAGGCGCGTTCAGATTCTTCCGGCTCTTTCGCACTTCGGCGCGAAGCGCTGCCAGTGCCGAGGTCTGGTTCGCGGCGGAGCGGAGTTTGTCGTTGCGAGTTCGCGTTTTGGGATAGGGACCTCCGTGGCTCGCCTTCTCTTTGGCGAACGCGATCGCGCCAGCAAGTAATTCTCCTGTAATGATCTGGTCAAGAATGCCCAGCTCAAGCGCTGCGGGCGCTTTCAGCGGCGAGCCCAGAGCGCACATTTCCGCGGCTTTTACGATGCCCACCAACCGAGGCAGACGCTGGGTCCCGCCTGCGCCCGGGATGATGCCGAGGCGAGTTTCCGGCTGTCCGACTTGGGCGTCTGGAGTGGCCACGCGGTAATGAGCCGCCATGGCTATTTCAAGACCTCCTCCGAGAGCGCTGCCATGGATCGCCGCCACAATGGGTTTCGGAAAATCCTCCATTCGCGCCAGAAATGGATGTAGATCAGCAAGGGCGCGCCGGCCGTCGAGGACTTCGAGGAACTCATTGATGTCGGCGCCTGCGATGAACGTGCGCCCAGCCCCGATTAGAACCAGCGCCTGCATGGCGGGATCTTTCTCGGCCGCGAGCAGACAACTTTCGATCTGGCTCAACACCGTGGAACTCAATGCGTTGACGGGAGGGTTCTCCACTGTGATGACCCCAACGCCGTCATGATTAGCAAGGTTGACCAGTTCGCTCATCAACGTTTCCTCGCAATTAACAACGGTTTTCTCGAAGATTCTAGCAGTCTGCGGGGAAACTCCGATCAGCGTTTCGGCGCCCGAAAGCGCCTATGATGTGGTTACTTTCAGCACACCAGGGCACTCCTGATGCCAACCGTACGTGCGGTATCTCTACTAGTTGACACAGACTTCTCCCTTGCATACAGTCTGTTGGTTCAAGAATCGTGACAAGGGCAAGAATCATGAAACGCGTTGCAGCGTATCGCGCACCGTATCCGGGGACCCAGCCCAATCATCTGCATCCGCCGTATGCGTCCTCGATCAAGCGTGCGCCTACGAAACCGCAAGTGCGGATTCCCTACACTCTGTCGGAGGTTACGGGGCCATCCTTCGCGCCGGGAATCGTTGCGCCCAAGGCCAGCGATTTGACCCGCCAGCACTCTGGAGAGCCGCTCGGTGAGCGGATCATCGTGAGTGGGCGAGTGCTCGACGAGAACAGTCGTCCTCTGGCGAACACGCTGGTGGAAATCTGGCAGGCGAATGCAGCCGGTCGATACCTGCACGAAGTCGATCAACATAAGGCGCCGCTGGATCCGAACTTCACCGGCTGCGGGCAAGCGGTCACCGACTCCGAGGGCCGCTATCGCTTTGTCACGATCCGTCCGGGTGAGTATCCCTGGCGCAATCACCACAACGCGTGGCGGCCGGCGCACATTCACTTCTCTCTTTTTGGTCCGGCGTTTGCCACACGCCTGGTGACGCAGATGTACTTCCCGGGTGATCCGCTGATTCCGTTTGACCCGATCTTCAACTGCACGGCGGATGAAAAGGCCCGCAACCGGCTGATCTCCGTGTTCGATTGGGAAACTACGATGCCGGAGCACGCGCTGGGTTACAGATTCGATCTCATCTTGCGCGGGCGTGAAGCCACACCGATGGAGGAATAAATGAGTTTGCAGGCGACTACGTCGCAGACGGTTGGCCCGTATTTCAAGATTGGTCTTCAGTGGCTCAACCGTGACAACCTGGTTGGCGAAGGCGTTTCCGGCGAGCGTTTCACGATTCAGGGTCGAGTCCTCGACGGCGACGGGGTTCCAGTGCCGGACGCGATTTTGGAAATTTGGCAGGCTAATGCACATGGGAAGTATGACCATCCAGAAGACACGCAGGACAAGCCGCTGGAACCCGGATTCAAGGGATACGGTCGTGTGCCCGTCACGGCAGAGGGGCTGTTTCGCCTGGCCACGATCAAGCCGGGACCGGTGCCTGGGCCCGACGGCAAAGAACAGGCTCCGCATCTGGTGGTTTCGGTGTTCTTGCGCGGAGTGCTGCGACGGTTGGTCACGAGGATGTACTTCCCCGACGATGCCCGCAACGCTAGCGACCCGATTCTCAGTCTGGTGGAACCGGCGCGGCGCTCGACGTTGATTGCGACGAAGGCTGCTGGCAGTCCCGGTGCGCTGCAATGGAATGTTGTTTTGCAGGGACCGGGCGAAACGGTATTCTTTGACCTGGGACTTTAACCCACCCGATGGCCTTGCTAGATCCACTGTTTGGCTTAGCAGCAATGGACGACGTATTCTCGGACGGCGCACGTCTCCAGTACATGCTGGATTTCGAGGCCGCGCTGGCGCGAGCTGAGGCCCGCTGCGGTGTAATCCCTGCTGCTGCAGCCCAAGCGATTGCGTCGAAATGCAAAGCGGACCTGATCGACGCGAACGCACTCGCAACTGCGACCGCGGTTTCGCTGAATCCCGCGATTCCGCTGGTCAAACAACTCACGGCGCTGGTCGCGAAAGATGATCCCGAGGCCGCGCGGTTCGTTCACTGGGGCGCAACCAGCCAGGACGCGAACGATACCGGTCTGGTTCTGCAGATGCGGCGAGGTCTCGACCTGCTCGAAGCTGATTTGGCCGTTCTTTGCACGGGCCTGACGGAGCTGGCCGAGACGCATCGTTCCACACCGATGGCCGGCCGCACACTCATGCAGCATGCTCTGCCCACGACTCTCGGGGTCAAGGTTGCTGGGTGGCTGGACGCTCTGAATCGCCACCGCGAGCGTTTCTCGGAGACCAGGGCTCGGGTGCTGTTTTTGCAGTTTGGCGGCGCGGTTGGAACGCTAGCGGCTCTCAGAGAGAAGGGATTGCAGGTAGCGGAGGCCTTGGCGGCGGGACTCCGTCTCGAGCTTCCGCCCATACCATGGCACTCCCAGCGCGACCGTATGGCAGAAGCAGCTACTACGCTGGGTCTTTGCACGGGCACCTTAGGCAAGATTGCCCGCGATATTTCCCTCCACATGCAAACCGAGGTCGCGGAGCTCTTCGAGCCCGCCGGCGAGGGCCGCGGCGGTTCGTCGACCATGCCCCACAAGCGCAATCCCGTGAGTGCCGCAGTAGTGTTATCGGCGGCAACGAGGGTCCCCGGTCTCGTCAGCACCATGCTGACCGCCATGGTACAGGAGGATGAGCGCGGCGTTGGCAATTGGCACGCCGAATGGGAGACACTCCCGCAAATCTTCCGCCTGACTGCTGGAGCGCTTCATCAAATGGCGACGATTGTCCCTCATCTCGAAGTCGACGCGGCGCACATGCGCCGTAATCTCGATGCGACGCAGGGTCTTATTTTTGCCGAGGCTGTCAGCATGGCTTTGGGAAGCCAGATGGGCAAATCCGCCGCTCATGCGTTGGTAGAGGCGGCGAGCCGGCAGGCGCGCGAGTCGAGAAGACATCTCCGCGAAGTGCTGGCTCAGAACCCAGCCGTAACCGAGCGTCTGAGTTCAGCGGACCTGGATCGACTGTTCGCTCCGGAGAACTACCTGGGCGTCGCTGAAGAGTTCGTGGATCGCGTCATCGCTGCGGGGCGCAAGCTTCGGTAGTCATCGTCAGGAAGGCGAGAAATGCCGTTTGTCGAGGTTGGAGAACTGCGGACACATTACGCGCTCACGGGTGACAAGCAGCCCGTGCTGGTGTTTTCCAATTCTCTCGGCACTGACTTTTCCATGTGGGATCCGCAGATGGCGGAACTGGAGCGGTACTTCCGCATTCTGCGTTACGACACTCGCGGCCATGGAAAGTCTTCGGTAACGCCGGGCGACTACAGCATCGAGCTGTTGGGTCGCGACGTCCTCGGTTTGTTGGATTCGCTTGGTCTTAAGCGGGTGCATTTCTGCGGGCTCTCGATGGGCGGCATGATCGGCATGTGGCTTGCAATTCACGTCCCCGACCGCCTGCATCGGCTGGTGCTCTCGAACACGGCGGCTCGCATCGGGACAAAAGAGATGTGGAACGCGCGCATCGCAACCGTCCGCAAGGACGGAATGAAGTCCGTGGCTGCCGCGGTCATCGAGCGCTGGTTTAGGCCAGAGTTTCGCGCGTCTTTTCCGGAAGTGGTTGCCCGGGCTCAGCAGATGCTCGAGAACTCGCCGCCAGAGGGCTATGCCGCCTGTTGTGGGGCCATCCGGGACATGGATCAACGCGAAACGATTGCGCAGATCAAGGCGCCGACGCTCGTGATTTACGGCGGGAGCGACCCGGTCACAACCGCATCCGATGCTCAGTTTCTTGCCGACGGAATCCGCGGAGCGGAAAAAGTTGAACTCCCGGCAGCTCACCTCTCGAATGTCGAGCGCGCCGGCGCGTTCACAGACGCAGTGAATCGCTTCCTTTCCAAGTGAGGCAACGGACTATTTATGACGCCAACGGATGACACCAAGCGCTACCAGCAGGGTATGAAAATCCGGCGTGCCGTCCTCGGGGATGAACACGTAGACAGAGCTGTCGCCACGACAACCGACTTCAACCGCGATTTTCAGGACTTCATCACACGCAGCGCCTGGGGCGAGATCTGGACGCGGCCGGGCCTGCCTCGCCATACTCGCAGCCTGCTGACACTCGCGATGATGGTCGCTTTGAATCGTGGCGAGGAATTGCGCATGCACGTGAAGGCCGCCTTAAACAACGGCGTAACCCGCGACCAGATCAAGGAGGTCCTGCTGCACTCCGCCATCTATTGCGGCGTGCCTGCTGCGAACTCCGCCTTTCACATCGCAGCCGACGTTTTCAAAGAGATGGACGACGAGACCAAGACAAGCTCCAAGAAGAGGAAACGGCCATGACCGAAGTCCAGCTTCTCATCGGTGATCGTGACGCCGCCGCGAACAGTGCGGCGACATTTGTCCGGCAAAACCCGATCTCGGGCGAAGTAGCCACGCGCGCGGCTGCGGCCAGCGCCGATGATGCCATCGCAGCCGCGGAAGCAGCCGCGGAAGCATTTCCTGCCTGGTCTGCCTTGGGTCCCCACGAACGGCGCAAGAAGCTCCTGCGCGCTGCTGACTTGCTCGAAGCCCGCACTCCCGATTTTATTTCCGTCATGATGGATGAGATCGGCGCGACCGCTGGCTGGGCCGGCTTCAACGTTTATCTCGCTGCCCAGATGCTGCGCGAAGCGGCCTCTATGACGACACAGGTTTCCGGCGAGGTGATTCCCTCTGAGATTCCGGGCAGCCTGGCCTTTTCTATTCGCCAGCCCGTAGGTGTTGTGCTTGGCATTGCGCCGTGGAATGCTCCAGTCATTCTCGGAGTGCGTGCGATCGCCGTACCGCTTGCTTGCGGCAATACCGTGGTGCTGAAAGCGTCGGAAATCTGTCCCGCCACGCATCGCTTGATCGGGACGGTTCTCCGTGAAGCTGGGTTGGATCACGGAGTGGTCAACGTGTTGACTCACGATGCCACCAGCGCGTCGATGATCGTCGAGGCCCTCATCGCCCACCTCGCCGTGCGTCGCGTTAACTTTACCGGTTCCACACGTGTCGGAAGGATTCTTGCGGTTACGGCGGCGAAACATCTGAAGCCGATTCTCCTCGAGCTCGGAGGCAAGGCTCCGCTCATCATTCTCGACGATGCCGACCTCGACGCGGCCGTGGATGCCGCTGCTTTCGGCGCGTTCATGAATCAGGGGCAGATCTGTATGTCCACGGAACGCATCATCATCGATAAGAAAGTGGCGGACGCCTTCGCACAGAAATTCGTCGCGAAGGTGAAAGGTTTGCCCTGCGGCGACCCGCGAAAAGGGGAGGTCGTTCTAGGCGCTGTCGTTGGCATGCCCACCGTCGATCGTGTGCAGTCACTCGTGAAAGACGCTGTGGCGCGCGGAGCGAAGGTTCTCCTGGGCGGTGCCTCCCAAGGCACGATCATGCCTGCGGTGATCGTCGACTACGTCACTCCCGAAATGCAGATCTTTCGTGAAGAGTCCTTCGGACCGTCGGTTTCAATCACCCGTTTCGAAAACGTAGAAGAAGCGGTTAGGCTGGCGAACGACACAGAGTACGGACTTTCGGCGGCGGTCTTCGGCCGCGACATCGCGCGCGCCGTGGAAGTCGCCAAGCGCATCGACTCTGGCATGTGCCACGTGAACGGCCCGACGGTGCACGACGAGGCGCAGATGCCTTTCGGAGGCGTGAAGGCCAGCGGCTACGGCCGTTTTGGAGGAAAAGCCGCGGTCAACGAATTCACCGAGCTACGCTGGATTACGATTCAGACAACTCCTCGGCATTATCCTTTCTAGAGGCAATTTCAGTGCCGACTTCATTGCGAACCCAGGTTGGGATTGTCGGTGCGGGACCTGCCGGTCTCGTGCTCTCTCACCTTTTGTATCTGCAGGGGATTGACTCCGTTGTTGTCGAGAATCGCAGCCGCCAATACGCAGAGCAGCGCGTCCGCGCGGGCGTGCTGGAGCAGGGAACAGTCGACCTGCTTACAGAAATGGGTGTCGGCGAGCGGATGAAAACCGAAGGCCTGGTCCACCATGGGATCGAGTTGCGTTTCGGAGGCCGTGGTCACCGCATTGATTTCCAGGATCTCACGGGCGGAAAGGGAATTACGATTTACGCGCAGCACGAGGTTCTGAAAGATCTGAACAATGCTCGAGTTGCGACCGGTGGACAGGTCTTCTTTGAAGTTGAAAACGTGAGCGTGCACGACTTCGATGGCTCTAGGCCGAAAATCCGATATATGAAAGATGGAAACGCCTGCGAACTAGCCTGCGATTTCATCGCCGGATGCGACGGTTTTCACGGCATTTGCCGGCCCAGCATTCCGTCAGGCGTGCTCGCCAAGTATGAGCGGGAGTATCCCTTCGGATGGCTCGGCATCCTGGCGGACGCGCCTCCGTCTTCGAAAGAATTGATTTACACCTACCATGACCGCGGCTTTGCCCTGCTCAGCATGCGGACGCCACACATCAGCCGCTTGTACCTGCAATGCACACCAGATGAAAACATTGATCTCTGGAGTGACGAGAAGATCTGGCAGGAGCTTCAGATCCGCCTGGCTTCGACGGGATGGACTCTCACCGAGGGGCACGTTCTCCAAAAGGGCGTGACGGGAATGCGCAGTTTCGTAGTCGAGCCTATGCAATATGGCAGGCTCTTCTTAGCTGGAGACTCGGCGCACATCGTTCCGCCGACCGGAGCCAAGGGATTGAACTTGGCGGTTGCCGATGTTCAGATTCTCGCGCGGGCTGTCAAACGCTTTTATGACACGGGAAGTCGTGACCTGCTCGACAGCTATTCTGAGGTCTGCCTGCGACGCGTCTGGAAGGTGCAACGGTTTTCGTGGTGGATGACTTCCATGCTGCATCGCTTCCCGGATGAGAATCCTTTCGACCAGCGCCGCCAACTCGCCGAACTGGACTATGTGACCAGTTCTCGAGCGGCGGCGAAGACCCTCGCGGAGAATTACGTCGGCCTTCCGATGGAGTGAGAAGCCGTTCTCTACTCAGCTACGCGCTCGCACGCACGCGCTCGGTTATCACCGACCGGACCGCGTGGGCGATCTTGTCTTCATTCGGCAGCAGGTAGTTCTCGAGCGGCTCGCTGTAGGGCACGGGTGCATCAAGAGCTATCACCATGACCACCGGCGCGCGCAAGTGCTCAAACCCTTTTTCCGCCACCTCGGCAGCGATCACCGCCGCAGCGGACGAATGGCGCGGAGCCTGATCGACCACGACGAGTCTCCCGGTTTTCTTTACAGACTTGATGATGGTATCTACATCGAGAGGCGCCAGCGTTCGCGGATCGATGACTTCGGCGCTGATCCCTTCACGCGCAAGTTGTTCGGCTGCGGCCAGCGATTTCTTGACCATCCACCCTGTGGCCACGATCGTAACGTCGGTGCCGGCGCGCTTGATGTCGGCGACACCGAAGGGCACGAGGTACTCACCCCTCGGGTACATCGCCGGTGTCGAGTGTCAGCATGTAGTGGTGGAGATACACAACAGGATTGTTATCGCGAATGGCCGTTGCCATGAGTCCCTTCGCATCGGCCGGCGTGGACGGAAGCGCCACTTTCAGCCCCGGGATGCCCATCATCGTGTGATAGAGGCAATTGGAGTGCTGCCCACCCCAGCCGGCTTTCGTTGTCGGGATTCCACCGGTCTTTGGGACCTTCAATGTCGTAAGAATGACAATGCCTCCTGGCCACTTCCAAGTCTTGCCGATTGCATCAATGGACCTCGCGGTCTGCGGTTCCCCAAAACTGTTTGCGCATCGCTTTGCGGTCGAACTTTCCGGCCGGAGTTTTGGGAATTTGCAGCGGAAATTCCACCGACTTGGGTGACTTCACGCCACCGAGTTTGGCCTTGCAGTGAGCGATGACTTCACTTTCCGCAAGCGATTCGCCGTCTCTCAGAATGACAAAGGCTTTGACCGCTTCTCCCCACTTGTCGTCGGGCACGCCGATGACCGCGCATTCCTGAACTTGGGGCAGAGCCATGATGGCGGCCTCGACCTCGGCACAGTAGACGTTGAAGCCGCCGCTGATAATCATGTCTTTCTTGCGGTCCACGATGTAAACGTAGCCATGTTCGTCGATGTATCCGACATCGCCGGTGTGATGCCAGCCGTGGCTGCGGATTTCGGCGGTGGCTTGCGGCAGCTTATGGTAGCCCGCTGTGACGAGCGTACCGCGGGCTACGATTTCTCCGCGCTCATGAGGAGGAAGGATGCGGCCGGCATCGTCCATGATGGCGAGACGAACCGCCGCTGTCGGCCTTCCGCAACTGCGCAAGCGTTCCGAATGATCCCCGGCCGCGGCCGCGGCCACGGTGCGCGCATCGAGCCAGGTGAGAAGCATGGGGGCTTCGGTTTGCCCGTAGGACTGGCACATGCAAGGGCCAAAGATTTCCACGCCCTTCTTGAGTTTGTCGGGCGAGACGGGAGAACCCGCAAGAAGAAAAACACGCAGACTCGAGTAATTGAACTTGCTCACGTCGGGATGGGCGAGCAGTGCGTAGAACGCAGTAGGAGGAAGAAAGAGATGTGTTACGCGATACTGTTCGATCGCTCGCAACACCTGCGATGCGTCGAATCCGGGCAAGACGACGTTCGTTCCACCCAGGGCGAACATCGTGAAGGCGACGACGCCAGCGGCATGCGAGAGCGGAGCGGTGCAGAGGCACACCGGATGGTCGGCGTCGCCTCTCCAGTAATGAATGGCCATCTCGGTCATCGTGCCCCAGGCAAGGTTGGTGACGCGGACTCCGCGCGCCGGGCCGGTCGTCCCGCCGGTGGGAACGAGGCCCATCATCTGATCCAGGTTGCCGTGGGCGTCGGCCCGGTCGAGATCGCTATCATTGCCTGCGTCTCCCAGTTCGATGAAGTTTGCGAGTGAAGGGTGCCCGCCGTTTGGACCGTCGATACAAACAAAATGCTGCAGGGTTGGCACGCGCGTGCGGATCTCCTCGATCTGCTCGCGGAAGCGGCTGTGATAGAAGAGCCAGGCCGTTTCGGAGTAGTTCAGGAACTCCACGTTGGCGTCGGGGGCATTGCGGAAGTTCATGGGAACCCAGGCGGCGCCGGCGCGCAGGATGCCCAACATGCAGAACAAGACGGAGGCATGATTGTGCGAGTAGATGGCGGCGCGCTCTTCCCGCTCGGCGCCGCTGACCCGCATTGCGCGGGCGATGCGTTCGCTGAGGGCGCGTGTATCGCCGTAGGAATACCGTGCGTCCCCATCCCGGATCGCGACCCGATCGGCATATAGATTCACGCTTTTGTCGAAATAGTCGATGGCTCGCATCGGTTCGAAGAATGTCTGGCGCACTGCGCTGGGCATGGTCAACCACTACGAAAATAGTTTTGCTTTGGAAAGGCCGTGCATTTCCAAAACGCTAAGGATTTGGCGATGGCCAAAGGCTTCCGCTGCCGACGCAAAGCCGGTTTTGCTCGGCGCGGCGTGAACTAAGTTGTGCGCCGCGAACGCCTGAATCAGCGCGGTTTGCCGATAGCAACACGTGCCAAATACCACACACTGCACGGACTCTGTGCTGCCACGGCCAACGATCACATCAATCGTGCGATGCTCGCGCGGGTTCTCCCGCGGCGGTGTAGCGCCCTGCACCGCGTTCGCCATCTCACCGAGCTTGCGTTGCTGTTCGGCAGGGGGTAATGGACGGATCTGTTCCTCGAACATCTTCTCCGTCGCCGCTACGCCTTCCATGATCTGCCGGTCGAGCAGTCCACCAAAGGATCGTACGTTGGCGATCTGCGGATGATCCTTGTACCAGACCGGGTGGGGGAAGCCGCCCCAGGCGAGAGCGAGCTGAGTCTGGATGCTGCCGGGCACGACAACGTCGTAGCGAGTGGCGCGCGGCCAGGGCTTGTACGAGTTCTGCTCCAGGTAGTAAGCGTCGGTCTGAATGACGGCGAAGATTGTCTGGGTCGAGCCGAAGGTCGGGTTGCCCTTGAACATGGTGAGCACTTCCAGCGTGTCAATGCCGCGGTTGTTCTCGAGGCACATCCGAATCGCGGCATCGCTCACCGCCGACATGAATGCGGTGGCTGGAGCAGCCAGCAAGCCGCGCTGGGCAAACTTGCAGCCCCATTTGTCCGCCACTTCACGCAGCCAAGCCTGTTCCCCGCCAATGTCCAGATAGTGGCAGCCCGCATGCAGCGCAGCTTCGATCACCCTCGGACCGTTGTAGATGAAGGGCCCGGCTGTATTGCAGACCACTTTCGCGCCGGCAAAAACCTGCGTCAGTTCTTCGACCGAGCCTTTGGTCTCGACGATTTCATAGTTAGCGGTTTCGATGCCGGGCACGTGATTCATCACGTCTTCAAGCCGCGCGCGGTCGCGGCCCGCGGCAATGAACGGCACATTGTATTCACGAAGAAATTCCGCTATTAGGCGGCCAGAGAAGCCATTGGCGCCGTAGATCACTACCGGCCTTTTTTCGTTCATTTTGCGGCCTCGCGCTGGAATCGTCCCCACGGTTGATTCGAGTACAGCTACTTCCCAGTGAACGCCGAATCGGGTATCCTTTCGGGACCGAGGGCTAATTCTAGGCAAAGGTAACTTTTTGGCTAGTAGGCACGTTTCGGTAACCAGATACCGCTGGGGGACTATCCGATGGATCACACCAATTGCCCTGTGAAGTTGACGGCTTCCATCATTGGCGGGAAGTGGAAACCGCCGCTCCTGTACCATCTCGAAGGCCGAACCCGGCGGTTCTGCGAACTGCAGAGGCTCATTCCTGGGTTGACCAAGAAAATGCTAACCCAGCACTTGAGGGAACTGGAACGCGACGGAATTGTTCATCGGAAGGTGTACGCCGAGGTGCCGCCGCGAGTGGAGTACTCGCTCACCCGCCACGGCGAAAGCCTGAAGCCGATCCTGAAGCTGATGTCGGCATGGGGAACCCGGCATCGGGCCCGATATGGCGTGACCACGGTGCGTCCGCAAAAGACGGAAGCACCTTCGATAGTGCCAAGCGCAACGGTGGACTCGCACCTGCCGCGCCTGATCGTTGCAGGCCAGGAAATACGGGACGGCAAAGCATCGTAATGGGTGCTCGCAGCAAAGCTTTGCTTTCGCGCTACGAAGACGTCTTCTTGCTGGACGGCGTGCGCACTCCTTTCGTGGAGTACAACACGGCTCTTGGGCTGGTGTCTCCTACCGACCTCGGAATCAAAGCAGCCCGAGAGGTCTTCCGGCGAAGCAATGTGCCGCCCGCCGACGTAGACATCGTGGTAGCAGGCAACATGGCGCAGGCATCTTTCGATGCCTATGTGCTGCCGCGGCACATCGCGCTCTACTCGGGAGTCCCCATCGAAGTGCCGGCACATCTGGTGCAGCGTGTTTGCGGCACGGGCATCGAAGCGATTCTTCAAGCCGCCGATAATGTCAAGCTAGCAAAGGCCGATTTGGCGCTGGTCGTCGGAACGGAGTCCATGTCGCGCAACCCGATCGCGGCCTACACCCACCGCGGCGGATTTCGCATGGGCGAGGTGGAGTTCAAGGATTTCCTGTGGGAGGCGCTCCTCGATCCTTCCTGCAATCAGACCATGGGAGGCACCGCCGAAAAGCTGGCGACACAGTATGGGATCAGTCGTGGAGATGTCGACGAATTCGCTGCCGAAAGCTTCACGCGAGCAATTGCGGCGCAAAAGAGCTGCTTCCTGAGCGGGGAGATCGCGCCGCTGGCGAGTGAGGTCTTCGAGCTGGACGGCTACTCATCGCGGGGAATCAGGCTGCCACGCGGTGTCGAGAAATTGAGCGAGGATACACACATCCGCCCCTCGTCGTTGGAGATTCTGTCCAAGCTCAAACCGGCATTTGGCGGAGTGCAGACAGGTGGCAACAGCTCGGGGATTGTCGATGGTGCGGCGGCGATCCTGGAGGCTTCCGGCACATACCTTAAGCGGCACAAGAAAGATCCCTTGGCGAGAGTGGTGGCCGGGGCGGTGGTTGGGGTGCGACCAGAGATCATGGGCATCGCACCCGTGCCGGCGATTCAAGCTCTGCTGGACTTGGCGAGACTGAGCCTAGCGCAGATCGATCGCTTCGAAATCAATGAGGCCTTCGGCGCGCAGGTTCTTGCCTGCCAGCGCGAGCTTGGCTTAGCCCGCGACAAGCTCAACGTGAATGGAGGCGCAATCGCCATCGGGCATCCGCTCGGGGCCACTGGAGTCCGGCTGGCAATCACGGTGGCACGAGAGTTGAAGCGTTCGGGTACGCGTTACGGCGTTGCCTCGGCCTGCATCGGAGGCGGACAAGGCATCGCCCTGTTGGTCGAAAACACTGCGACAGTCAACTAGAAAGGCGCGGCACAGCCCGTCAAGATTGGCTCGTCGAGCTTGTTCTTGCTGGCTGGGTAGGCGAGGTGGCGTAGATTCCGCCTAGAAATACATCTCCGATTTCCCGAGCCAGGGTTCTGGCGTCGCCGTCGACCTGCGGGTTGTACCAGGTGTAAATCCAGTTCATCATTCCGAACAGTGAAAGAACAGCCACGCGGGAGTTGAACTGCAAGCGCTTAGCAGACTTCAGGGCGTCGACCAGGTCGGCGCAACAGTGGTAGTACTGCCGCTTGAGGCTGGCGATGTCGGCGCCGAATTCTTCCTTGAGCACGTCGTCTTCGTGGGAAAGAACTTTCATCGATTTCGGATTGGCGAGAAAATATTCGAGGTGAGCGAGAATGAAAACCCGGAGGCGTCGCTCGGGATCGCTCTCGTCGCTTAAACGCTCCCGAACGAGGTCCATCACCGAGAGGAAGAGATGTCGCTGGATGACATAGAGCAGTTTTTCCTTGGATTCGAAGTAGTAATAAAGACCGGCCAAAGATAAGCCGCTGGCGCGGGACAAGTCACGGATGGAAGCTCCCTCGTATCCTTTTTCGTAGAAAATCGCGGTCGCATGTTCTAGGATTTTCGCCAATTGGCGGTCGTAGCGGCTGTCAGACTTGGAGTCGGGCGTGGGTAGGGGTTGGCTCATGGGTTCGAGCGAACGTTCGTTATACGATGCTTATCTTACGCAGCCTACTCCTGTTACGGCAAGATCGTAGATAGCAGGCGGTGCGAGAACTCTGACGGGGACAACCTAGGACTAAACAATAATAAGGATTCCGCATGCAAGGAACCATGATGCATTATCCGCTGACGCTCTGTCACAGCCTGGAGCGCGCGGGCAAGTTCTTTTCGAATGCTGAGATCGTCTCTCGGCGACCCGATCATGCGCTCCACCGTTACACCTATGCCGACTTGTACCGGAGAGCGCGTGCGCTTGCAGAGGCCCTGCAGAAGGCGGGTCTGGAGCGCGGTGATCGTGTGGCCACTCTGATGTGGAACCATCACGCGCATCTGGAAGCCTACTTTGGCATCCCGATCGCCGGCGGCGTGTTACACACGCTCAACCTGAGGTTGGCGCCGTCTGAGATCGCGTACATCGCCAACCACGCGCAAGACCGATTCCTGATCGTCGACGACGTTCTGCTCCCTTTGTATGAAAAGATTCGGGACTCAGTCCGATTTGAGCGCGTCATCGTGGTCCGGTGGTCGTGCACAGGCCCCGCATCAGGGATCGCATCAAAACTCGAAGACTATGAGAATTTCCTGAGCGCTGCTTCCGGCAGTTTCCGGTATCCCGATCTCGACGAAAACGAAGCGGCTTGCATGTGTTACACATCGGGAACGACTGGAGTTCCCAAGGGAGTTGTGTACACGCACCGGTCCGTGATGCTGCACTCGTTTCTGCTTACGACCGTGGACAACTTCGGCATCTGTAACGCCGACACCGTGTTGCCGATTGTTTCCATGTTTCACGTCAACGGCTGGGGGCTGTCGTACGCTGCAACGCTGGTGGGAGCGAAACAGGTTCTGCCCGGTCCGCACCTTAAAGCGGAGAGCTTGTTGGAGCTCTGCGAAAAGGAGAGTGTCACTGTTGCCGCGGCCGTGCCAACGGTCTGGCACAGTGTTCTGGAGTGCCTGGACCGCAATCCCGGCAGATGGAAGCTGCCGCGAATGCGAGTTCTCGTGGGCGGCGCGGCGCCGTCACTCGCGCTCGTGCAGAGACTGCGGCAACATGGATGGAGCCTGGAGCAAGGTTGGGGGCTGACCGAGAGCAGTCCGCAAGCGACCACGAGCCAAATCAAAGCGCACATGAAGAATTGGCCCGAGGAAAAGAAATGCGAAGTCAAAGCGCAGGCAGGGATCCCGGTCCCGTTCGTGGAGACGAGAGTCGTGAGCGATGAGGGTGAAGTTCCGTGGGACGGTGAAACCATGGGAGAAGTGCAGCTGCGCGGGCCCTGGGTGGCCGCCGGCTACTACAACCTGCCGGAAGAAAGCGATAAATGGACGAAAGACGGATGGTTCCGTACCAGCGATGTTGGAACGATCAATGACGAAGGCTATCTCAGAATCGTGGACCGCACAAAAGACCTCATCAAGTCGGGCGGTGAGTGGATCAGTTCCGTCAACCTGGAAAACGCCCTGGTCGCGCATCCTGAAATTCGCGAAGCTGCGGTTATCGCAGTCGCACATCCGAAGTGGCAGGAACGGCCCGTGGCCCTGATTGTGACACGCGAGGGTGCGGCGCTATCTCCGGAGGTGCTGCGTGACTTCCTCTCGCCGAATTTCGCGAAGTGGCAGTTGCCGGATGCCTTTGTGTTTGTGGACGAATTGCCGCATACGTCGACGGGGAAACTGCTGAAAGCAGAGTTGAGGCGCCGCTACCAGAATTGGAAGTGGGAAGGCTAACCACATCCGGTGGCGCGACGGGCGCGTCCGTCTGATGGGTGCGGAACTCGGAGTGCCTGTTTCGGCGGTCGCTGGAAAGCCAACTCCGAGACCTACTTCGCCTGCAGCGACTCGATATACCGATTCAGATTCGCAATGCGTTGCTGCACCAGCTCCTCGTGGCCCCCACTCATGCGCCAGAACACCGGGCCCCAGACCGGCATCTCCTGATCCCCGTGAGGCATTAGATTGGCTTGCCCGCGCAAAACGGCGGTTACCCTGTCCGATGGGTACTTCCCGCCATGGCGTTGGGCCAGCGTGGTCAAATCGGCGGGCAGCGCTTTGAGAGAGGCTGCAGCAGGGCCATTGCCTTTCGCGTCCTTGCCGTGACAGGAGGCGCAGTAACTCACGAACATTTCCTTGCCCGATACGGGAGAGGTTTGCGGCGCCGCTTCATGCTTCACTTGAGTCTTTGCTTCTTGTGCCCTGACCAGCGTCATACTTGCGAGGACCAGCGTCACCAAGCAAGCGAAATAGCGCGTGTTCATAGATTCCTCCGTGGTCCCCGAGGGTTTTCTTTCACAGCGCATCCTCGCGTGACCATACTCGAGATAGAAAACCACAGCCGCGCTGGCCGCTCAGTAGCGAACGACCAGCGTGGCGTACCCCCTCAAAACGAAAACTTCAACGAGAACTGCAACTGCCGAGGGTTGAACACGGTTCTCGGTCTGCCGAAATTAGGATTGGGAGAACCGGGAATCCCGACCGGCAAGAGTCCGTCTATGATCCACAACCCCGGAGGTCCCGGCGCGTTGACTGCAGCTTGTTGCGTGGCACAAGACACGGACGCATCTTGCGTCTGGATCGCCCGGGTGATTGAGTCGTTGTAGCGGCGAGGAATGGCCGGACTACCCCCGCAGAACGCCGGGGAGCCATAAACCGAGCTTACTTCATCCACGTTCGGGTGATTGAACAGGTTAAACGCGTCGACACTAAAGTCGAGTCTCTTGCCCTCGCCTACCCGGAAATTCCGCGACAGGCGCATATCCACGGAACGCAGTGGGGCGCCGGTGTATGTGTTTCTGCTGACGGTTGTGACGCAGTTGGCGACAGAAGGACAGTGGCTGCTGACGGGCGCGCCGCCGACACGGTCCGTGCTCAGACCAGCAACGTCACCAAACGTATTCTCCCCGACGAACAAGGTGAAGGGACGGCCGGACTGTATCGTGATGATGCTGCTGACTTCGAAGTTGCGGAGGAAACTGTGCGCGGGCGCCGTAGCGGTGAAGTTCGTTACCAGGTTGTGACGAAGATCCTGGTTGGAGTTGGCCCGCTCCGCGGCATAGTCGAATTGGTTGACTGGCAGGTTGATGAAGGTAGTGAAATTCCCGTTGTCGATGGTGTGTGAATACGTGTAGTTCGCGGTCATTCGCAAATACTTCATGCGCTCCATCGCGGTGAGCGTCAAGCCATGGTAAACCGCGTTAGCTACGTTGTTGTTGTAATCGAGAAGGCCGCCGCTCAGCGTGGGCGGAGCACCGACTCCCCCAGGCACACCAAATTCCAATCCCGAGGGATTGCCTAACGTAGCGGCAAAGGGGCCCAAATTGAATGGTCCAAGGACCGGCGTTCCCTGACAACCTGTAAGGCTGCCGTCCGGGTTGAGGAGTCCTTGGGCATAGTAAGGATTGGACGGCTTGCTCGTGCCAAGAGGGCAGGGGAAGTTGATGTTGTTGCCTCGAACCAACTTGTGCGCCTCCACGAACAGATACCCCGCTTCGATCGTCAGCCCTTTGCCGAGTTGCCGATCAATCTGGAGGCTTGCCTGTTCCGCATAAGGAAGTCGGCCGTTCTTTTGGATGCCGCCGGAACCAACGCCGCAGGCCCCAGTCGGCGCCCCGGTCACGGGGTTAGCGGTGCAAGGCCCGGTTAGACTCACAGGAGCGTAAGCATTCGCACCATCCGCAAGGATGCCAAGCGCTTGCAAAGCCGCGATGCTTATGGTGCCGCCGGGAGCGCTGGTGCAAACAGCGGCAGGTATACCCAGAACCGAGCAAGGGAGGGAAGGCGTGCCCGGGAACCCTGGGGCGGCAGATAACTGCCAACCGCCGTTCTGCGCTCCCTGGTGGATCATTGGCACGACCACCCCCTGGGAGAAACCGTTGGCAGCGCAATTGGGGTCCACACCTGGAGGATTGCAGAAGTAGCCGGGCAGCGTCTTCTGGTTTCCGGTGGTGAAGAAGAAAGTCAGATTATTGCGATCATAGAACGTACCAAAGCCGGCGCGGATGACCGTCTTCGGATCCGGCGAGTAAGCAAACCCGATGCGCGGTTGAAACGCCCGGTAGTCGGGGTTGGCCGTACTCGACAATCCTGATTCGAAATCCCACCGTACGCCGTAGTTCACAGTCAACTTGGGAGTGAGTCGCCACTGATCCTGCCCAAAGAATCCCCAGTAGCCGTGGTTCAAGGTATAAGCGTAGTTGGAATACATGTTCGTCGGAAATGCATTCGGCCAACCGCTGCCGAATCCCCCGCCGGTGGCAGGGGATGGAACGTAACCGTTTTGAAAACCGGTTCGCGGCACTGCAACTCCCCAGTACATGAACGCGAGTCCATCAGCGCCAGGCGCGAGCGGGCAGCTACTGTTCGGAATCGTCCCATACGTGCCGGTCGTTAGAAGACTCACAGCGTCGGCAAACGCGAACACGCAATCGAGATTGGGAAACAGCATCCGCTCCGGCGTGAACCCAGGATAGTTGTTGTAACTCCACAGGTAGTTACCGTCGAAGCCAAACTTGGCGACATGACTGCCTTTGACCCAGTAGATGGAGTCGGCATATTGTGCCCGGCTCTCGTAGATCGCGTCATAGGTGCCGAAGTTGTGTCCGAGCTCCAGGTCGTTAACCACGCTCAAGTCCGGTTCGCCGGTGGCTCCAGGGAAGTTGTAGTGGCGTCTCGAGTACTGTCCGAGCACGGTATTGACTAGGTTCGGCCTGAGCACGGTGTTCAACGTGCCTACCAGCGATTGGTCGCGGATAAAGAGATTACGAGCTCCACTCGGAGTACCGATGCCGCCGCCATCTTCTGTGTTGCCGATCAGTTCTCCCAGATCACGCGCATCTTCCACAACGTAGCGCAACGCAAAGCGATTGTTGTTGTTGATCTGATGATCGAGTCGGGCAAAGCCGTAGTCGTTGTTGACCGTCTTCAAGACCCCCTGAAGATAGGAGAACGGAGACCCAGTGCAAAGCGCCGGTTTGAGATTGCAGCCCTCGGGTGAAAGACCCATGTATCCCTTGGCCTGATCGATTGCCGCAATATTCGCAAACAGACTTGGAGCGTAGGTGGGGGAAGCACCACGCCGTTTGGCCTCGTAGTTCAGGAAGAAGAACGTCTTGTCCTTCCGGATCGGGCCACCGAGCGTGCCGCCAAACTGATTCTCGCGCAAGGCGTGAGGCAACGGCGCTGGCTGCAGCAATGAGCGGGCGTCGGTGGCGCTGTTCTGGAGGTAGTCGTACACCGAACCGTGAATCTCGTTCGTGCCGGACTTGGTCACGATGTTCACGATGCCGCCGAGCGCCCGACCATATTCTGCACCGAAGCTGTTGTTCACGACGCGGAATTCCTGCACTGCGTCCTGCGGGGGAGTAGCGCGCTGAACGCCGGTGATCGTGTTGACGAAGTCGGCGCCGTCGACGGTTACCTCGTTGCTGAACGAGCGCATGCCGCCGAAGGAAATCTGCGTGACTTCAAACTCGGTGAAGGTTGTTCCGAGGCTGGTTCGGCTGGTAGCGACGCTGGGCGTCAGCAGAGCGAAGTCGGTGAAAAGCCGGCCACTGATCGGCAGGTCCGCGATCTGCTTCGTGTCGATGACCTGGCTCACCTCCGAGCGCGTCGTCTCCACGGCTGGCGCTTCGGTGCTAACGACAACTTCCTCTCTGACCGCCGCCACCTTGAGCGTCACGTTGATGGTTGCGGTTTGACCGACCGTCAATTCCACACCCGTGCGGGTGTATGTCCCGAACCCCGAATACCTCACTGCGAGTTCGTAGCGCCCCGGCGGAAGGCTGGGTACCGCGTAGGACCCGGTCTCGCTCGATGTTGCGGTGAAGGTCTGGTTAGTGTCCAAGGAGCGGACTGTGATGGCGGCCTGGGCAACGGTTCTCCCCGCCTCATCTGTCACAGTTCCATTCAGCACGGCATAGCTGATCGTGGCTTGGGCGGCAACATAATGAGCCAAACCCAAGGCTACGAACAGACACAAGCAGACAGATAACCGACGTGTTTTCATAAACCTCCCGTCTTCGAGCGAACGTACGTTCGGCCCACAGATCTGGAATGAGCCTTGCTCCACAGACCATTGAATCCCCACACCCACAGCGACCAAATCCCAAAGCCGTCCGCTCACAGGCGCAAAGGCGCAAAGGCGGCGCCGCCGCCAAACTCTTCAAGCTCTGCGTGCTAGAGGGACGGACCTGCCCCACACTTCCTGCGCCGTCTCCGCCACCAGGCGTAGCTTCGCTTCCTGGTCCGCGGCCGTCACGGCATTGCCCTCTAGGGTGGAGGCAAAACCGCACTGCGGACTAAGGGCCAGCCGCTCCAAGGGAACGAATGCCGTGGCGGCTTCAATCCTTTGCTTCAGTTCGTCTTTGCTTTCCAAGTTTGGCTTTTTGGAGCTCACCAAACCGAGCACAACGGTGCGGTCCGCTGGGACCTGGCGCAGCGGCTCGAAACCGCCGGAACGCTCGTCGTCGTACTCCAGCAAGAATCTCTGGAACTTCGTATTGCGAAACACTTTTGTGATTGGACCATAGTCGCCAGCGGCGTAGAACTTGCTCTGGTTGTTTCCGCGGCAGAGGTGGAGGGCGAAGATGATGCCGGGATGATCGCCGATCACCGCATTGTCCATCTCGATCGACAAATCCAGCAGCCGGTCGGGATCGTTGCCGCGCTGCCGATAGCCTTCCCGAAGGTCCGGGTCCAGCAATGCGGTGTACTGTGGCGAGTCGATCTGGATGTAAGTGCAGCCCAGGCGAATCAACTCTTCCACTTCATCACGCAGAATATCGACCAAATCGGAGAGGTAGGCGTCAACCGTCGCATAGGCCCCGGTTGATTTCCTGCTGTCGTAGTAAGCGGCAGCCTGCTGCGCGCTGATCATGGTGGTTTTGGCCGGGTGCTTGGTGCGCGCGCGCACGTACGTAAATTCTTCGGCGCAGAGAGGCCGCTTGCGACGCAGTTTGGAAACGACCACAGGACGCGGCAAAACCAGTTGCTCGCCCTTTTCGTCGCGGAAGGGAATTGCCCAGCCACCGTACTTGTCGAAGCCTTCGACGGCGTCAATCAAGTGTCCGTAGAAAGCGTAGCGGCGGACCTCGCCGTCGGTGAGGGCTTCAATACCGGAGCGAATCTGCAGATCGATACATTCGTCGACGGCACGGTCTTCTACTTGCTTGAAGTCGGCGTCGGCAAGTTTTCCCGCTGCGAACTGGTCGCGAGCCTCTTTTAGATAAGCGGGCCGCAAAAGACTTCCGACTACATCGCTGCGGTACATGACTCCTCCACGAACGGCGCCTCATCGAAGCAACTTGGTTCGATGGCCTCACCCCACCTCGCCGTGGTCCACGAGAGCAACGAAGCGGCATCACTCTAATCCAGTCCGAGCCGGACTTACAAGTGGAAACTATTGGACTGGGAAGTGGTATGTTGCGAGGTATTTGGTTACTTTTTCGTTCCCTGCACTGGTTACTTTGAAGTGCCTTTTACAACGGTGCATTGCTCGGGAGTATGATAACGCTCCAAACCGGCGACCTGAAGAAATGAGGAGCTTTAGCCTCTGAGGGTAACAAATGTTCTTGCGAAATTTCTGGTACGCGGTCGCGTGGGACCACGAGATCAAGCGCTCGCCCTTCGGACGCATCGTTTGTGGGGAACCCGTGGTGCTCTATCGTCAGACCAGTGGCGCGCTTTCGGCCTTTGAAGATTGTTGTCCCCACCGGCTGTTGCCCCTCTCCAAGGGCTTTTTGCAGGGCGACCAGTTAGTTTGCAAGTACCATGGCCTGCGCTTCGACCAGAGTGGCCAGTGCGTTTGGATGCCCGGCCAGGAAGGGATTCACACAGAGGCCAAGTTGCGAATTTATCCCGTGGCCGAGAAGCACCGGTTCGTCTGGGTTTGGATCGGCGATCCAGGACTGGCCGACGAGAAACGAATCCCAGATCTTTCCTGGTGCTCCGACCCGAACTGGGTTTTCGAAGGCAGCACCTACCACCTCAAGTGCAACTACCAACTCCTGGTGGACAACCTGATGGACCTATCGCACGAGACCTTCGTGCATCCCTCCAGCATCGGACAACACGAAATTCTTGAAGCTCCGATCAAGGTCACGTCCGACGCAACTTCGGTGTGCGTCACACGCTGGATGCACAACATTGATCCACCGCCGTTTTGGGCGGCGAATCTGCGGTCGTTTGCGAAGTGCGACCGCTGGCAGATTTGCAATTTCACTTTACCGGCGAACGTTATGATTGACGTGGGCGTGGCGCTGGCGGGAACCGGCGCGGAGAATGGCGACCGCTCCCAGGGAGTGACTGGAATTGTCGTCAACCTCATGACTCCGGAGAGTGAAACCTCCACCTGGTATCACTGGGGCATGGTCCGCAATTTTCAGACGGAGGACCGCGGCCTGACGTTTCGCATCCGCGACGGCCAAGCCGCGGTGTTTGCCGAAGACACAGAAGTCCTCGAAGCGCAGCAGGAAAATATTCTGCGTAGGCCGGACCGCGAACTTCTCAACTTCAAGATCGACGCCGGCGGTGTGCATGCACGACGAATCATCGACCGCGAGTTGGCAGGGCAGGATGCGAAGTAAACTTCACATGGGTGCTTTACTTCTCAGGGTTGGCTTTTGCCGCTTCCGCGGCCGCTTTCGCCTCGCTCATGCTCTGGTTGGCGCGGAAGATGACATAGGCGCGAATGTCAGCCGCATCCTGTTGCGATACTTCCTTACCGAACGCCACCATGCCAAGGGACTCGTATGCACCGTCCCGAACAATCTTGAACCAGCGCTCGTCTTCCAGCGTGGTGGAGTATCGAAGATCCGGCAGCACTCCGCCGCTGACGGCAACATCGCCGTGGCATCCGGAGCAAAAACGCTGGTAGACCGCCTCTCCACGGTGAATCGCCGCCGCGCTCGCGGTCGAAGCAGGCGGATTCAGAACTGGTTCTTCGAGCACCGGCAGCGGTGGGAGGCTTGCCTTTCCATCCAGCTTGAATGTCAACATCCGGCTGACATTGCGCACTCGTCCTGACTTGAATGCGACTTCGCCGGCGACCAACGGAAAAACCCCGCCCCAGCCCGCGAGCACCGCGACGTACTGCTCGCCATTCACGGTGTAGGTCACGGGGCCAGCCATCACACCGGTCTGCGCATCGAACGACCAAACCTTCTCGCCTGTATCGGCGCGATACGCTTCAAAACGCCCTGCGGCAGTGCCTTCGAATACAAGGTTCCCAGCCGTGGCCAGTGTCCCCCCGTTCCACGGTCCCGGCCGTTCCACCGCCCACGCCTGTTTCTGCTGCACCGGATCCCACGCGACCAGTTTCCCTTTGACGCTATCGAGAGTGGATTTCTTGATCTGGGGATCCTGCGGCATTCCCGCCGCCACCATGTCGATGCCGAAGTTCAGCGCCAGATTCTTGAACTCATAATCCTCCGGCGACTTGAAGTTGAATCCGACTTCATTGACGGGAATGTACGTCAGGCCCGTCTGCGGACTGTACGACATCGGCTGCCAACTGTGCGCTCCCAGCGGCCCGGGCACGATCGGCCCAGAAACGCCCGGCGCAGAGTCAACGTGCGGGTAGCGCGCCTTTTCGTTTTCAATCGGGCGCCCGGTTTTCATATCGACCCCGCTGGCCCAGTTGATAAAAGTGAAGGGATTGGCTGAGACTAGCGCTCCGTTCTCGCGGTCAATCACGTAGAAGAGGCCATTCTTCGGGGCGTGCAACAACACTTTCCGTTGCTTACCTTCGATGGAGATGTCCGCCAGAATCATCTGTTCCGATGAGTCGTAGTCCCAGTCGTCTGCCGCATTTTCCTGATAGTGCCAGACGTATTCCCCGGTGTCGGGCTTGAGAGCGACGATGGAGCAAGTGAAGAGATTCGCGCCGCCCTTGGGACTGCGATACTTCTCGTTCCACGGCCCGCCGTTGCCGACACCGATATAGAGAAGATCAAGCTCCGGATCGTAGACGATGGCGTCCCAAACCGTGCCGCCGCCCCCGATCTTCCACCATTCGCCAGTCCACGTCTTGGCGGCCTGCGCGAGAATCGGCTGCTCGAACGGCTTCGAGGGATCACCGGGCACCGTGTAAAAGCGCCACGCCAGCTTGCCCGTCTGCGCGTCGTAGGCCGACACGTAACCGCGCACGCCGAACTCGGCGCCACCGTTACCGATAATCACCTTGCCCTTCACGATGCGCGGTGCGCCCGTGATCGTGTAGCGCCAGCGGGGGTCGATCGTGAGCTGTTCCCAAACCGGCTTGCCGGTAGCGGCGTCAAGCGCGATCAATCTGCCGTCGAGAGTCCCGATATATATCTTCCCTTGCCAGACTGCGACGCCGCGATTCACCACATCGCAGCATGCATTCGCACCCCACTGCGGCGGCACTTTTGGATCGTAGGACCAGAGGCGAGATCCCGTTGCGGCGTTCAGCGCAAACACCTTGCTCCACGCGGTGGAAAAGTACATGACGCCATCGACAATGATCGGAGTCGCTTCCTGCCCTCGGTCGGTGTCGAGATCGAAGTACCACGCCAAACCCAGTCGGCCGGCATTTTGGCTGTTAACGGCCCGCAGCGGGCTGAAGCGCTGCTCGCTGTACGTTCGCCCGTACGTTAGCCAGTTTCCCGACTGGTCCTCGGCCTTCACGATCTGCGCGTCGCCGACGTTTGCCGACGCCGGTGCCTGAGATTTTGCTTCTCGCGCAGGGGAGAGCTTGTATCCCTGGAAGATCAGGACACCGAGAACGGCTGCGATTGTGACAACGCTGAACTTCCGCATGATTCTCCTTCGCTCCACCGCCGCGTCACGGATTTCGAGTCTTTCGTCCGCCGCGCCTCTTCGGTCCGGAGAGTTTTCGGATCACGTCCTGGGGCAGAGGCACGCTCTTCATTCGGTGAGCCTCAGTGGGATGAACCGCCGCCCACACGTGCGTCTCCCAGCCCTCCAAGGCCAGCGCACCGTCGCGCAGGAATCTGTGGTTGATCACAAAACTGCTCTTCTTCCATTCGGTAACGCAGGACTCCGCCACCAGTTCGTCGCCATATGTGGATGGAGTCACAAACCGCGCTCGCGCCTCCACCAGCGGAATGCCGACGACTCCATGGAACTTGAACAGCTGCCGCAATGGGAGCCCCGCTGCGCGAAACAGCGCTGATGTGCATTGATCGAACCAGCGGAAATAGTTGGGGTAGAAGACGATGTCGGCCGGATCACAATCCCCGAACTCGACTCGGATTCGAATACGATTCACAAACATGATTAACCCGTCCTCCAATAAGAAAACTGCGCAGAAAAATTGACAACGCTGCAACTTGAATCCCGAAGACTACCGGACGTCGGCCTTCACTGCCGCCTTGTTCTCATACGACCTTTTCACCAGTTGCCCCTTCATCTCGTAGCGTGGCAACGCCCCCGCAGGCACCAATTCGACCGACGCCGAAACGCTCAACATCGCCTTGATCTTGCGCTCAATCGCCGACTTGAGCGAAGCCGCAGCCGAGGGTTCGCCGCAACACTCTGCCACAACCCTCAGTGGTGGCGCGACTCCGGGCCCGGGCTTGTCCAGTACGATTTGTATTTCGCCCGTGGTCGAGGGACAGAAAGTGGAAACCACTTCCTTGATGGCCGAAGGAAAAACATTCACGCCCAGCACAATCAACATGTCGTCCGTGCGTCCGATGCAACGCAGTTTGAAACCGGTACGCCCACACGCACAAGACGTGCCCAATACCTGAACCCGATCGCGCGTGCGAAAACGCAGCAAGGGGACGCACTCCCGCTGCAAGCTGGTGTACACCAGTTCTCCCGTTACGCCCGCTTCGAGGGGAAGGCACTCACTAGTCTGTGGATCAACGATCTCTACCACCACAGCGTCCGGCCCGTTGAAGTGCATTCCAGATTGCTCTGCGCATTCACTGAAAACAATGGGTGCCATGTCGGCATTTCCCAGTCCTTCCGTGACGCGCGCGCCCCAGTCCTGCTCTATTTTGGCTCTCACCGCCGGGATTCCTGCGCCAGGCTCCGCACCGCAAAAGAGCTTCTTCAATCCCAAGTCTCGCGGATCGAATCCCGCCCGCCGCACGAAATCGGCGAAATACGCGGCATAGGAAGGCGTGCAATGCATCGCGTTCGCTCCCAGTAGCGGAATCACGGTCAGCGCCTTCTCCGACGCACCTGTGCCCAGCGGCACAAAGACCGCGCCCACCGATTCGATCGCATCTTTCGAAGTCAGTCCCGCCACGAACAAGGTGAGCCCCGCGGCGTGAACCACGACATCCGTGCTCCTCAGACCTTGGGTGTAGAACGAACGCGCCGTCAGCCTCGTCCATATCTTGGCGTCGCGGCGTGTGATTCCGACGAAGCTCGGCTTGCCTGTGGTACCGGTCGAACTGTGAACACGAATCACGTCATGCCAGTCGGCGGCGATGTGTCGCCCCAGAGGCGGATGCGCCGCCTGGCTCGCACGTAACTCTTCCTTCGTCGTAAAGGGAAAACGCCCCAGGTCGCGCAACGTGCGAAAATCCTTGCGCCGGATTCCGGCGTCGCGGCACTTTTCCTGATAGAACTCGGATCGAGCGAATAGATAGTCGAGTTGCGATGCGAGCAGTGCTTGTTGCAGCCGAGCAGTCTCCTTCGCAGTGGCCGTCTCGACCTTGCGATCCAAGTAGTCGTTCGGTCTCATAAGCCAAGGTGTTGCTGGGGCGAGCTATCGCGCGGAGCTCGAGAGATTCTATCGAACGTCCGTTCCGTCTCCCAAGTCATTTCATGTGTTTCGCTTACGAGCATCACGCCACCGAATATGTTCTCAGAATCATAAGCGATTCTTGAGCTCGACTACCACGATGCTGATCTCAAATGGTCCCAGGTTTTCCACTGTATGTGGCGGCAGTGCTGGCATCCACTGGGAGCGAGGGACCTTCGATTGTAGGCAGACGCAACACGATTGCAAGTGGGAACCCGAACGTAACCTGGTCCCCCGGAAGAGACCACCGTGCGGGCGTAGAGCGTAGAAACGAGTTGGCGGATCCCGGTTATCTCAGTGGCGCACTCAGGTGCGCCACTGTGTTTTCGCGCAGTGATTCTGTCCTCAGCCTCAAGGTTGCCTCAGTTCACCTGCAGCGTCACGTTGGTTGTGTGCGTGCGAGTGCCCGAAGCGCCCTGCAGCGTGATGGTGTAAGTACCAGCAGGAGTACCGTTCTTCCCACGGCGCTGCGTCGTGGAAATCTTCAAGGTTGAAGTGGCTGAACTGCTGCCGGGAGAGACGGAGGCCGGCGAAAACGAACAACTGGATGCCGCCGGGAGCCCGGACAAGCAAGTCAGAGAGACCGACGAACCCAAATTTCCACCCAGAACGGTGACAGTGGCTGTGTACCTGGCTGTGCCTCCAGCTGAAACGGTCACGCTCGAAGGTGAAGCGGTAAGAGAGAAATCCAGGCCCGTGCCGGTCAAAGACGCGGTTTGCGGACTGCCGTTAAGCGCACTGTCCGCGATAGACAGCGTGCCGGTGCGGGCGCCCGCGGCTGTGGGAGTGAAGGCGATGGTCAGCGTGCAGCTGGCACCTGCGACTAGAGCCGTGCCGCAGTTGTTGGATTGGGAGAAGTCTCCGGTGATCGAAATACTCGAAATATTGAGCGTGGCATTTCCGCTATTGGTGAGTTTCACGGCCTGAGTGCTGCTGGTTGAACCTACGATCTGGCTTGCGAAAGCTAGCGACGACGGAGACAAAGCGGCAAGCGATGCAAGGCCAGTGCCGGTTAGGGACGCAGTCTGCGGACTGCCGTTAAGCGCATCATCGACGATGGTCAGCGTGCCGGTGCGAGCGCCCATGGCAGTGGGAGTAAAGGCGATGGTCAGCGTGCAACTCGCACCTGCGGCAAGAGCTGTACCGCAGTTGTTGGATTGGGAGAAATCTCCGGCGATCGAAATGCTCGAAATGTTAAGCGTGGCGGTTCCGCTGTTGGTGAGTGCGATGGCTTGCGTGGCGCTGGTCGTATTTACGTTCTGGTTCGCGAAAGTCAGTGACGATGGAGACAGAGCGGCAAGCGACGCAACCCCGGTTCCGGTCAGAGCAACGGTAGGCGTGGCCCCAAAGGAGTTGCTGTTCAAGATCAGCGTGCCAGTTCGGCTGCCGGTAGCGGTCGGCGTGAAACTGACGTTGACCGAACAGCTCGCGCCAATGGCCAGCGTCGCTCCGCAGTTATTGGTTTGAGTGAAGTCGCCGGAGATGCCGAAACTGGAGATGGCAAGCGCCGCGTTTCCAGTGTTAGTGAGGGTTGCGATCTGGACTGCGCTTGCGGAATTCACGCGCTGTGCAGGGAAGGTGAGCGTGGAGACGTTGAAACTGGCGGCCGGCGCCGTTCCCGTTCCCGAGAGCGTCGCCGGTGGGATTGCTATCCTGGTGTTGCTGTTGACGGTGAGCGAACCGCTGCGCACGCCCGGAGCGCTCGGATGGAACGTGACGTTAATTGTGCAATAAGATCCGGCCGCGACGGAAGCGCCACAGTTGTTGGTCTGAGAAAAATCGGCGGACGCCTGGATAGACGAGATGGTCACGGGCGTATTTGCGGTGTTCACCAGCGTCACCGGTTGCGAACCGCTGGTAGTGTTAACGGACTGATTGCCGAAGGCGAGGCTCGTGGGGCTCAGAATCGCCGCGGTGTCCTGGCCAGTCCCGGACAGCGCGATGTTGGCGGGCGCTCCGGGAAACGAACCGCTAAAGCTGAACGTTCCCTGATAATTTCCGTAGCCGGCTGGAGCAAAAGTGACGCTGAAGGTGCAGCTCGCGCCAGGATTAATGGTGAAGGGGCAATTGTTCGTGACGGCGAAGGGCGATCCGGACGACCAGCTATTGATGTAGAAGGCGAGATCGCCGGTGTTGGTGATCGTCACATTTTGTGGGGCGCTGGTCGTGTTCACGGTCTGATTGCCGAAACTGAGGCTTAACGGGGAAATGGAGACTGTGAACGCCTGCCCGGTCCCACTGAGTGCGACTACCGATGGGGCACCCACAAAATTCCCGCTGATGTTGAGGTTTCCGGTCTCCGGGCCATGAACTGTGGGAGTGTAGCTGACACTCACAGTGCAAGCGCTTCCCGGCGCAAGCGTGCCGACGCAGTTGCTCGTTTGCCCGAAATCGCCACTGATGGAGACCGCGGAAATCGTAACGGAGACTCCGCCTGTGTTAGTAACAGTCACGGTCTGAGGTGCGCTGGTTGTGTTCAAGAGTTGTACGCCGAAAACCAGGGAAGAAGGCGATACACCCACAGTGGGGAGCTGAGCGACCGTGACGGCTACCGGAGCCGAGACGGAGCTGTTGCCTGCGCCGTCCGTGGCGACGGCGGTTAAGGTGTGGCTGCCCGAAGAACTCTGGGTCGTGTCCCAGCCAATGGAGAACGGAGCGGTGGTGTCGATTGGGCCGAGATTCGCACCGTCCAATTGGAACTGGACGCCGGCGACTGACACGTTGTCCCAGGCGTTGGCCGTCACTGTCACTTGCCCGGTCACGGACGCACCCGACGTCGGCGAAGTAACGGACACATTGGGCGGAGTGTGATCGCGAATCAGCACTGCTGCGTTGCGCGGATTTTGGTAAATCATCGGCCAGTCATTCGCCTGTGGGTTATAGGGTGTTCCGGTGGAAAGAACCGTCGCGACTCCTTCTTTGAGCCAGCCGCCCATACCACCGCCCTCGGTGGTCCAGTAGGTGGCGGCTATGTCTGTAATTCCATCTTTGTTGAAGTCGCCCACCGTCAGCTTGGCCATGTAGAAAGGCTGGTTGCCGTTCGCTCCCAGCATGTTCCACGACCTCGCCACCGAAGCATCGCTCCGGAAGGCCACGATTTGCGGCGCGTTGTACTGATTCTGTGAGGTCACCTGAGCCGATACATCGACCCTGGGGCGCATGATCTTGTTTCCGTTAGCATCGACCTGAATCTCGGTTGAGATCTTGGGCCTGACGGCTTTCGTGGCAGCAACAGACTGCGCGGAACCGCTTGGCAACAGCGGATTTGGTGCGGTGTTTACCGCATACTCCGAAGTCAAAATCTCCGGCAGGCCATCGCCGTTGATATCCGCAAGGACCACAGGGCCAAAACTCATATAGCCCGTCCCGATGATCGGCCATTTGTTGGAGAATGATGTTCCGTTGTCTTCGAGGACGAACATCTCGGTGCCGATTGAAACCACGATCTCTTCCCGTCCGTCTTTGTTAATATCGCCGACAGCGATGTAACTCATGTTGCCCGCGTAGGCCTGTAAAACCACGGGCCATCCCGCCCGCTCCGTGCCATCCGGCTGCAGCACATGCAGTTCTTTCTCCGAGTTGCAACTACAAGTAAAGATGGTTTCCAGCGTGCCGTTATGATCCAGATCCGCCAGCACCAATTGATCGGGGTAACCGGTGTACGCGGGAGCGGACCAGGTTTTCGGTGTTCCGTCGTTCGCAAACAGCCGTGGCGTGAACGTGGACGCAGTGGTCCCTTCCAGCACTAGAATCTCTCGATTCCCGTCGCCGTTAATGTCGCCCACAAACAGGCGATTCCCCATCGTGTACGTATCGATGTTGGTGTTCTGATTTGCAATGGTAATTGGGAAGTTTGCATTCAGTTGTTGTCCGCTTCTCAGGTACGCATACACATACGCGTTCCGGACGTTGTAGTCTTCACCGAGTGCCACGATTTCGTCCTGCGAGTCATTATTGAGATCTTCCAGCACTACCTGTGAATAGGTCAGCTCCATGGTCTGCGCTGGAGTGAAGGTGTAGGAACTGTTGTCTCCGCGAAATATTCTCAACATCAGCACGTCGGTCATGGCGGCTTCATCGCCAGGATTGCCGTCGAGATCGCCCGTCGCTGGTTGGAACAGGCTGCCGTAATACGTCAAGTTCGTGCTGGTTCGCACCGAACCATCGGGAGAAAACGTCTTGTACTCTGAGGTTGTCGTGGTGCCCAAGCCGACCATCGTGAGTTTCTGATTGCCGGTTGCGTCAGTAGCCGGAACGATTCCCGAACTCCAATATGCCCCTTCATCCAGCGCAATCGGCCAATTCTGCGAAATGAGACTCGGTTCCAAATAGATGAGGGTGAAGACCGTGCTCGTGAATCCAGCGTCGTCGACTGACAGCCGGACGGTGTAGTAGTCCGCTTTCGTTATCGCAGTCGTGTCCCACGTCCCCAACGTGCCGTTCGTGACTGGGGAAGTACCGGCCCCGGCCACACTGATTCCCGCGTTGTTCCAGCCCGTGGACGGATTAATGCCCTCAGCCCAGTCGATGCGGAAATCCTGGAAACTTGCTCCGGTCGCAGTTCCCGTGATGGTAACCTGAGCCCCTGGCTTGAACTCGGCCGCAACGACAGGAACGGCCGGCGGCGGCGGACTGGTGATGGACAGATAATTCACCGACAGCTCGATCCGGTCAGTAAAAGCGTTATTGGAGAGATCGTAAGCGGTCAGTCGAATAACATAGATTCCATCCGGCACGGTGCTCGGATCGAAAACGCCGAGAGTCCCTCCAGCAACCGGAGTGGTTCCCGACTGAATCAGAGTCCAAGTCGTCGGAGATTGTCCGGATCCATATTCCAGCTTGTATTGGGAGAACACACTTCCGCGCGCTACACCAGCTATCGTCGTCGGAGAAGTCACATGCGTGCCGTCCGATGGTGACAGGATTTTTGCCTCGACGACATCGGGCACAGCGATTGCCGCGGCGGCATTGATGCGGCCGTAGCCATAGTTGAGGTCAAAGCCCGTCGTTCCCAGGTTGTTGGCAGAGACGCGAATCGCTTGCCTCACATCCTCGTTCGAATAGGCCGTGTGCTGCGACAGAATCAGGGCTGCGAGCCCCGAGACATGCGGCGTTGCCATGCTGGTGCCATCGGCGCGCGTGTAATATGCATCGACCGGCGTGCCCATGGTCGTACCCGCCGCGCGCAGCGAAAGGATGTCCACGCCTGGCGCCGCGACATCAATCTTGCTTCCCCAATTTGAAAAGTATGCGATGTTGTCGTTGTGGTCGGTGGCGGCCACTGTGATGACTTGGGGCAAGTTCGCCGGGTAGTAGTTTCGCGCGTCATCGCTGCTGTTTCCGGCGGCGGCCACAATCACTGCACCAAGGTTGTACGCATAGCTGACCGCATCCGCGATGGTCTGCGAGGTTCCCGCGCCTGCCCATGAGTTGCTGATGACATCCGCGCCGTTGTTTGCCGCATAGATGAGGGCCGGACCGAGGGTCGAATCAATGCCATAGCCGTTGTCGTCAAGGCCCTTAACGGGCATAATTTGCGCGTTCCACGCAACGCCAATCACGCCAATGCCGTTGTTCCCCAGTGCTGCAATCGTCCCCGAAACGTGCGTGCCGTGGCCAAAATGATCCACCGGATTGTTGCTCTGGACGGGATTGGTATAGGACGAGCCGATGAAGTCCCAGCCGTGCACGTCGTCGACGTATCCGTTACCGTCGTCGTCGATACCATTGTTGGGAATCTCCCCGGTGTTCGTCCAAATGTTTGCTGCGATATCGGGATGGGTAAAGTCGATTCCGGTGTCGACGACCGCCACAACCACACCCACGCCGGTCGAACTGTCCCATGCGGCGGGGGAACCGATCTTCTTGATGCCCCAAAGATCGTCGTAAGCCTGCCCCCAACTTCCGTAGCTGGAAAAGTACGGATCGTTGGGGATGAAGTTTGTAGTCGACACTTTATCTTCTTCAGCGTATTCCACGTTCGGATCGGCTTGCAGGCTGCGCAGAACATTCTTTATGTCTTGACCGGCTGCTGGATCCAATTCGAAGACGTAGGTGCGGGAAACTTCGGGTGGCTGAAAGGCGCCGTGCAGCCGCGACGCGCGGTGATCATAGCGCTGCCGAATCGTGGTCGCGATCTGCAGGTCTGTGAGGCCCTGCCGTTTCTTCAACCGGACAATGCCTGGATACAGCGGGTGCGCCTTGTGCACGGAAAAACGGGAAAGAAACTGGTCGACTCGGGCGCTACCCGTTTCTCCGGCGACGACCTCCATGGTTTGCAGCGGCAACGCCGACTCGATCGATTTCGCCAGCGGAGTTCGAACCTTAACGATCAGCCTGCCACTGCTCTTCGGTAATTCGGCAGCGTCGCCGCGAAGCACCGCCAAACTAAAAAAGACGGCGACCAGCCATAGCATGGCCAAACAGGAAATTAATCTTGGAATGCGATCTTCATTGCGAGGACTCATGATTTCTGCTCCGCGGTTTGACTTTGTCGTTGCGCGTGGGTCACGCGTGGATTATTGATGAGACGACATTTCTTCCAAGAGAAGATCCTGTCGAGGCCGTTAGTTCTTAGGTCTCCGCGTACGGTAAGTCGCTTCTTAGTGAACTTAGCGAATGTGGAGGTGCAGGAAAAGTAACCAGCCGGATGACATCCGGCAGTGCTGGTAGTTTCCTGAACGCATTGAAACCGCGCACACGTTAGTAAGGCAAGTTACTTTGGTGAGTGCGTGCGGTGTTCTAAATCGCGCCGCGGCTTCTTCAGCGTACATAGCGCATCTTTAGTTCATAGGGAGTGCAGCCAGATCAGCCCTGACAATACCGGAGTGGGCCGCGTCAAGATGCGGACCGATGGTTCCAGGGGTACGACTGAGACGTGAAGATCATCAGGGGATCGCTCGTCCGATTCAGTAGAGCAACCGCGAGAAACTAGAAATCAACCCGAGCGCCACGCGAACCCCGATTTCGCCGGTTCGGCGCGCAACCGTACGGCGCGACTCCCAGCGCTTTACTTTTTCTCCATCCGTTCTTACCTTATTCCACATGCCCGCTTACTTCGCTCCCGAGTTGTTCAAGTTTCTCGCGCGTCTCAGGCGCAACAACAATCGCGACTGGTTCCTCGCCCACAAGGACGAATACGAAAACTGTGTGCGCCAGCCCGCCCTGCGCTTTATCACTGACTTCGCTGCGCCCTTGCATGAAATCAGCACTTGTCTCGTTGCTGATCCCCGCTCTTCGCGCGGATCTCTGTTTCGCATCTACCGGGACACTCGTTTCGCTGCCGACAAGCGTCCCTACAAGACGCACGTCGCCATGCGCTTTTCCCACCGAGGCAAAGACGTGCACTCTCCTGGCTTTTATCTTCATCTTGAAGCCGGCGGCTGTTTCGCCGCATCTGGCCTGTGGCATCCCGAGCCCCCGACCCTGCTGCGAGTCCGGACTGCCATCGTGTCGCGTCCTGGGGAATGGCGCGCCGTCCGCAAGCTCCTCAACTGGGACGATGCCGGCAAGCTCAGCCGTGCCCCGCGCGGCTTTCCCGCCGATCACGAATTCGTGGAAGACCTTAAGCTTCGCGATCTCGGTATTGCCGTAAGCTTCACCGAGAAGCAAGTCTGTAGCCCAAAGTTCATGTCGATCTTCGCCAACGCCTGCCGCAGGATGTCTCCTGTGGCCTCATTCCTGAGCAGCGCCGTCGGACTGGGGTTCTAGTCGCGATAGAATCGATTCCAACGTGTACTGGCTCGTCGAGAGAGGGAACCTGTGATGCCAAATCGCCTCTGGAACGAATGGCTCGGCCGCGCGGCTACGCGGCGATTGAAACGCCAAATCGTTCCTCACCTTCGATGGAACCAGGAGATATGGGGCGAAACGGTGAAGAAGAATTTGGCTCCGCCCGTCCGCTGGCTGGATGCCGGCTGTGGCTGGCGTTTGCTGGGCAGGGACCTCGAGCCGCTCGAAGGTCAGTTGGTGAATCTGGCCCGTATCGTGGTCGGGGTGGATCTTGATTTCGATCATTTACGCAAGCACCTCGACATATCGCGGCGCGCCTGCGCATCCCTGGACACGCTCCCCTTCGCCGACGCCAGTTTCGATCTCATCACCTGCAACATGGTGGTCGAGCATTTGCCCGAGCCACTACCGGTGTTTCGTGAAATGGCGCGCGTTCTTGCTCCCGGAGGCAGGATGATGGTGCACACGCCGAACACGCGCAACTACCTCGTGTTCGCGAATCTGGTGGCGAAGAAATTGTTGCCGCGAGCGTTGATCCTGAAGTTCATCCAAGATGACCGCGCGGGCGAGGATATCTATCCGACCTTTTACCGGGCCAACAACCGGCGCGCGCTCCGCCAACTGGGCGAGCGTGTGAATCTGCGGGCCGAGTTTGTCCGCGGTCTGACTCACCCACAGCCGTACACGCGCTTCTTCGCTCCCGCAGCGCTGTTTGAACTTCTTCTCATGCGGGCTACTCTGACGCCTCCCTTCGATCGTTTTGGCGCAACCATCATGATGGGTTTCCGGAAGGAATCCCAGGTTGAAGTCAGGGCACCATCGACGCCCGCAGAGCAGCTTTCCATCTGACGATTGTGCGAGGCAGTGGAAGCTTGGATTTTCTTCGGTTTCGAAAGGGCGCGGCTTTCAGCTGCGCCCTAAGTGTAGGAAAATCAACGGTCTGGGTGGTCCTCCTGTTTCGATGAGACAGACTTTACCTTAGTAATTTGCAAGAATCCGCGTCATAGATAATGATTGGCGGAAATGCCGAGTCCCGAGAACAAGCGCCGCTGGGATCGCCTGCCCGTCGACTTGCCGGTTCGGGTGGTCACCTCCAAAGGCTTCTCGACCACAGTGGTGGAGGGCCGAGGCACCGAGTTGAGTGAGGGCGGCATGGTGTTGTATGCGGGGATCTTGCTGAATCCGGGCGATTTGCTTGAGATCGAGTTCGATACTCCAGTGCTCTCGCGGATAACCGCCATCGTCCGCTCACGCAACGGTTTCTGCTTTGGTCTTGAATTCATTACTCCCCTGCCCGCCTGATTCTGGCTCTTACAGATGACGGTCCCCCGGGCGTGCATTGTCGATTGATTTGTTCTAGCATCTCTGCACATCGGTGCGCACCCCGCGCTTGGAGCCGACTCCATGTACTTCGAACAGTTTTATCTGGGATGCCTTGCCCACGCTTCGTACATGCTGGCTTCAGAAGGGGAAGCCGTGGTGGTGGATCCGCAGCGGGATGTGGAGTTGTACTTGAAAGCGGCCGAGGAACATGGCGCCACCATCCGCCACATTTTTGAGACTCACCTGCACGCTGACTTCGTCTCAGGGCACCAGGAATTGGCTGCCCGCACGGGCGCGAAGATTTACATGGGCGCGCAAGCCGGAGCGACATTTCCGCACGTGCCGGTGAGCGATGGTTTCGAATTGAAGTTTGGGGAAGTCGCGATCCGCGTGCTCGAGACTCCGGGCCACACTCCAGAGAGTATTTGCCTGGTCGTCACGGATGCGGAGAAATCTCGTTCGCCCTGGGCGGTTCTGACTGGGGATACCTTGTTTATTGGCGACGTTGGACGCCCGGACCTATCGCCGAAGCACACTCCGGTGCAACTCGCCGGCCTGCTCTACGACAGCCTGCACAACAAACTGCTGAAGCTTGCCGATAACGTTCTCGTCTACCCGGCCCATGGTGCCGGTTCTCTCTGTGGTAAGAACATGCGGGCCGAGCGCGCGTCCAGGATTGGCACCGAGCGGCTCACCAACTATGCCCTGCAAATCAAGAGCAGGGAAGAGTTCATCGCGCAGTTAACCAGCAACCTTCCCGCGCGGCCGGAATATTTCCTGAAGGATGCCGAGATCAACCGCGCGGGTGCCGCAGCCTTGTCAGACTTGCCTCCGCTGTATGCCATTGCACCTGATGAGCTGAAGACTATGCTGGACAAGGGCGAAATCGCGCTCGACGTGCGTCCTGGAGACGAGTTTGCCGCCGGGCACGTGCCGGGCTCGGTGAACATCGCGCTGTCAGGACAGTTTGCGTCCTGGGCTGGCACGGTGCTGGGATTGCTGTCGCATCCCGTGCTGATCGCCGCGTCTGACGAGCAGTTAGAGGAGGCGCGCCTCAGGCTGGCCCGCGTGGGCATCGAAGTCCTGGACGGATATCTTCACGGAGGCGTTGCTGCGTGGCAGCAGGCTGGGTTTCCCGTGGGAACGCTTGCGCAGATAACAGTGGGCGATCTCGACGCGCGTCTGCAGTCGGGCGACGTGCAAGTGCTCGACGTTCGGCGCGGACCGGAGTGGGAAGCGGCACACATCGAGAGCGCGATCTGGTGGCCGCTGGATAACTTCAGAGTCTCTCCACCGGAGATGGATCACGATGCGCCCATTGCGGTTCATTGCAAAGGTGGATATCGCAGCATGATCGCCTGCAGCCTGCTGCAGCGCGCCGGTTTCAAGCACGTCACCAATATCATTGGCGGATTCGATTCCTGGCAGCAGGCGAACCTGCCGGCAGTGAGCACCAAGCCGGTAGGCGCTTGACTTTCTCAATCTTGAGAAGTGTTCCTGCAGGAACACTTCACTGTACAAATATGTGCGTATAAGAGTGTAATCATATCTCGTAAGTGGAGCAACGGAAGCGGGTTACCTCTAAAGCCTGGAGTTCCAGCTGCAATTCGATTTCTGACGGAGCAAACACAGAATGAAGACTGAAAGACTGGCCAAGCGGTATCGCGTGGAGGGCGGCAAGCATTTTCGCCTGAAAGACTTTGACCCGGCGGACACCGGCCATTGGCGCTCGAAAAAACATGCGCAGGAGGCTTTGCAGCAGGGCATCGTTCAGACGGCGGCGCTGCAGGATAAGCTCTACGCCCAGGACTGCTGGTCGCTGCTTCTGATCTTCCAGGCCATGGACGCCGCGGGGAAAGACGGCATCATCAAGCACGTCATGTCGGGAGTGAATCCGCAAGGATGCCAGGTGTTCTCCTTCAAAGCTCCCTCGGACCTGGAACTGCAACACGACTTTCTGTGGCGCACTACGCGCTGCCTGCCCGAGCGCGGACACATTGGCATCTTCAACCGATCATATTACGAAGAGGTGCTCGTGGTGCGAGTTCACCCAGAGATTCTCAAGAGTCAGAAGATGCCTCCGACGCTGGTCGGGAAGAATCTTTGGGAGGAACGGTTCGAAGACATCCGCGGCTTCGAACGGCACATGGCACGCAGCGGAACCGTCATTCGCAAGTTCTTTCTCCACGTCTCGAAGAAAGAGCAGAAGCGGCGCTTTCTGGCGCGTCTGGAAGAGCCGGAGAAGAATTGGAAATTCTCGGCGGCGGACATCCGCGAGCGCGGCTGTTGGGACGACTATCAGGAAGCCTACGAAGACATGATCGGCAACACTGCGAGCAAGCATGCACCGTGGTACATCGTGCCCGCTGATAACAAGTGGTTCACGCGGCTCGTGGTCTCGGCAGTGGTCGTCGACGCGCTGGAGTCTCTCGATCTGGCTTACCCGAAGGTGGAGGAGGAGAAGCGGAAAGAACTCGAAGCGGCGAAGAAGGTGTTGTTGAGCAAGTAACGAGTCGACTGGAGGGGGTTGGGCCCTTGATGAGGCCACAAGACTGCGACATCTGTCACTGACAACTGTGATCCAGATCACATCTCGCGTTATTGAACCGCGCCACACTTTGTCTCACGGCCAGAGAAAGATAGGTGCAAGTTATGGAGGGTTCCCACGGTGGAAAGTATTCGCCGGGTTGCATGTTGGCCCACCATTTAATCAACCGGCTGACGGTGATTGTCGGCTACTGTGATCTTTTGGTGGAAGAGGCTCCGGAAGATTCAACCAGCTTAAAACGGCTGCTCCAGATGCGGGAGATCGCCACATCGGCGGCCGAGGAACTGAGCCATCACGAGTGCGAGCTGGAAAGCATAATGGCGCCGGCGCCGACGAAGGATTCACGGTCCAACCGCGAGCCTGCTAGGACTGACCGGGCTGCGTGTCGTTGACTGGGCTCGGCCTCTTCCGCCATTAGGCCACGTTCTAAGGGGTTGCGATGCGTACACGCGACCTTCATTCAACCTCCCCCAAGTAACTCCCGCCCTTCGCGCCGTTTGCGTAGACCATCCGCCACGGTGTGGTGCGACCTTACATTGCGGCATTCAGCTTGGAACAGGTCGCTGAGTTCATTGGGAAGGCGAACGCGCGTCGAGCGAAGAAGCAAGCATAGTGAGTCTGGCTTTTAGCCGCCGAGGAAAATCTCGCCCGCAAGAAAGAGTCTTTCCACAACCTCCTAGTCAGTGTCGGGCGGTGTCATCGGCCGCGTGTCATTCAAGAAAAACTGTGGTCCCAGGGGGGCGCTAATAACCTTGAACTTTCGAGGAGTGTTGCTGAAGCTGAAAAAATCTGAGAGGTTGTTCGTCGCACGCTGATCCGCGTAGCCGAGCGCGCCCTCTCCGAGATTGAAATTGTGTTCGACAAAGCGCAGAATGCTGCCAAAGTCGAGCCGCGCATTACTCACGTGCGCAGCGGGCGTATAAGCGGAGACAAACAACAGAGGAACGCGGAAGCCGTACTGGTAGTCGCCCTGACCCTGCTGCGGTACGGATAACAGAGTGGGAGGTTCGTGGTCGTACCAGCCTCCCCAGTCATCCCAGGTGACGATAATCGCCGTGTCCTGCCAATACGAATAGAGCTTTCCGTTGATCTTGTCGGTACAGCCGCTCTCACCAATCTGATTCACAATCGAAGCTACCCAGGACGGCCCCCCAGTGGTCCCGCCGGGGCCGGGATGATCCGAATTCTGTCCCGCAGGAATGACCCAAACCACATCGGAGAGGTGGCAAGCTGCAATGTCAGCCAGAATGTGAGCCGGCTTCATATCCAGACTATTGCTCCATTCTGTTCCCTTGCACTCGGTATGAGCGCTGTTGGGCTGGCAGATCTGCTGAATCCAATTCGGGGCCGTCCAGATACTCTTGACGCCGGGATTGTAGTACTTCCAACTGAGGGGAGGGTTGTGACCGTCGAGCAGCGAAGCTAGCGTTGGGTGAGAGTAACAGAACGTCCCGAGAGGCGAGTTCACCATTTGGAACTCTTTCGGAGCAGTACTGGGAGAAATCAAATTGTAGACAGCGTCCAAGCGTGCCAAGCAGCCTCCAACATCGCTACTGCTCGGGTTCTCACTCACGAAAGTCGCTGCGGCATCAGCTGCCGAGTTGGGTGCCGAGGTCCCGGCGAACAAGAACTGATGTGCCGGCGCGCTCGGCCCCTGATTGGTCTGGAACATGAAATTCGCCCACCCATATTGCTGCGCCAGTGTGACATAGGGTGCGACGTCTGTCGGGTTGACGTACTCAAAAGAGCACTTGCCGATGTTGCACTGATTACTGGGCAAGCCATCCATCCTGCATTTGTTTGTCGTTGTGTCCAAGTCGCACATCTCGACGAATGCAAGATGACCGTGGTCAGGGTCAAAGGCGCTGCCAAGAGCCGTCTGGTTCAGCGGAACCTGGTTTCCCAGAGAGTCGGTTCCATAGTCTTGCAGGTTGTAAGGACTGGGACACAGGGTTCGGTTCGCGCCGCACAAGCCCTGGAACAGGTTGTCAGGGGTGCGATTCTCTTGGATAACCAAAACTACGTGCTGGAAGCTCGGAAGCTGCGCATTCGCAAAAGTGGGCAGGCTGAGAGCAACGAGACGTACGAGGATTCCGGCAGCAAACTTCATGTCGAGTCTCATGTGTGCCGATTATAGGTCGAGCATGTTAACGAATTGTTATCGAGAAGATGAGGGATGAACTTCCGAGTTCCGAGATCGGCAAGTTCAGTTTGAGTGAGTCTCTACCCCGGCTCCAATCCTTGCGAGAAGCGCAAGGGCGGGGCAACCTCGGTGTGGGCGATCCCGGAAGAAGGCGTGGAAAACGGCGAGCTAGCCCCCCTGGCGGCAATCGTCAACACAGCATTCAGTCACTACGCCAGTGTCCCGCTGCCCTTTGCATCACGCCTCCGCGGGATTAAGATAGGCAAACGTTCAAATCTTCCTCGGAGATAACCCTGAACATGGGCCCAGACAGGTCTTGCAGGAACGCCTCGCTCTTTGTACGGTTGCTTCTCACTGGCGCACTCTCAGTCTCCTTCATAACGGCGGCCTTCGCCCAAGCCAAAGCTGAGCGGCAATCGAAAGCGACCAAACCGACAAGCCAGCCGGCTACTGCTGCGGCCTCAACCGCGAGCGGCACCGTCGCGTCCGAATCTGACACGGCTGACTCGGCCAAGCCCGAGGAGAAGGCTTTCAAAGGGATGAAGTACCGCTTGATCGGGCCCTTCCGTGGCGGCCGGTCGCTGACCGCAGCCGGCATCCCCGGCGATCCCACAACCTACTATTTCGGCGGGACGGGCGGCGGAGTCTGGAAGTCGACCGATGGCGCCGTGACCTGGTCGTCTGTCTTTGACAAGGAGGGCACATCGTCCATTGGCAGCATCGCGGTGGCGAGTTCCAATCACAACGTTCTCTATGTTGGGACGGGGGAAGCCTGCATTCGCGGCAACATTTCGCACGGCGACGGCGTGTATCGGTCGCTGGATGGGGGCAAGACCTGGAAGAACACGGGGCTGCGGGATTCGCGCGCGATCGGCAAGGTGATCGTCAATCCGACGAATCCAGATATTGTTTTCGTGGCGGCGCTGGGGCATCCGTACGGCCCGAACACGGAGCGCGGAATTTTCCGCACCACCGACGGCGGCAAGACCTGGGAGAAGGTTCTCTACAAAGACGAAAATACCGGCGGCATCGACGTGGCGTTCGATCCTCACAATCCGAACATTCTTTTCGCCGCGCTGTGGCAGGCGCGCCGCACTTCGTGGAGCATGGCGAGCGGTGGCCCGGGGAGCGGGCTTTATCGGTCGAACGACGGCGGCACAACCTGGAAGCGCCTCGAAGAGCACGGCCTACCCAAGGGACCGTATGGAAAGATCGGCGTAGCCGTCGCGGCGAACTCGGACCGCGTTTATGCGTTGATCGAAGCCCACAACCCAGAGGGCGGACTCTATCGCTCCGACGACGGCGGGGAGACGTGGCAACTCGTGAATCCCAACCACAGTCTGTGGCAGCGACCCTGGTACTACATGCACGTGATCGCCGATCCGCGCGACGAGAACGTGCTCTACATCATGGACGTCGACGCCTACAAGTCGACCGATGGCGGCCACCTGTTTAGCAAGGTCAGAGTCCCGCACGGCGATAATCACGGGCTGTGGATCGATCCGCAGAACTCGCGTCGCATGATCGCCTCCAACGACGGCGGCGTGACTGTGACTCTCGATGGCGGCAAGACCTGGACCCTGGAAGACAATCAGCCGACGGCCCAGTTCTACCACGTCACGACCGACACGGCCATGCCCTACCGCGTATACGGGCCGCAGCAAGACAGCGGCACGGTCGCCATCGCCAGCCGGAGCGACGATGGGTCGATCGACCGCAGCGATTGGTATGACGTGGGCGGAGGCGAAGCCGGATACATTGCGCCCGATCCGCGTGATCCGAACATCGTTTATGCGGCGGACTATCAGGGAAACATCACGCGCTACGACCGGCGCACCGGACAGGTGAAGGCGATCACCGAACAGCCGGAGCTTTCCGATGCGCACGGCGCGGCCAACCTGGAGCATCGCTTCCAGTGGACCGCTCCGGTCATGCTTTCTCCGCACGATCCGAACACGCTCTACCATGGCGGCGAGCGGTTGTTTAAGACCACCGACGGCGGAGTGCACTGGCAGACCATCAGTCCAGATCTGACCCGCAATGATAAGGAGAAGCAAAAAGTCTCGGGCGGCGACATTACGCTCGATGATTCGGGAACGGAGTACTACGACACGATCTTCGCGCTGGCCGAGTCGCCGCTTACCAGAGGATTGCTGTGGGTGGGCACCGACGATGGGTTGATCCAGCTCACGCAGGACGAAGGAAAGACGTGGACCAACATCACTCCGAAAGATCTGCCGGAGTGGAGCCGCGTGAGCCAGATCGATGCGTCCCCGCACGATGCGGGCACGGCGTACGTGGCCGTTGATCGGCATCAGTTCGACGATCTGCATCCCTATATCTACAAGACCAGCGACTACGGCAAGACCTGGACAAAAATCACGACGGGGATTCCAGAGACTACGTTTGTTCGTGCGGTGCGGGAAGATCCGAAGAAGCGCGGGCTCCTCTACGCCGGAACCGAGCAGGGCGTGTTTGTGTCATTCAACGACGGGGCGAAGTGGCGTCCGCTGCAGCTGAATCTTCCGACCGCGCCCGTGCATGACCTGGTCGTCAAGAATAACGACCTGGTCGTCGCCACACACGGGCGTGCGTTCTGGATTCTCGATGACGTTACGCCGCTGCGCCAGTATTCGGACGACATCGCACAGAAAGACGCATTCCTGTACACACCTGCGACCACTTACCGCATTCAGGCCGGAGCCGGCGGCGAACGTCATCCGTCGAAGCGGACGGGGCAGAATCCGCCAGCTGGCGCCGTGATTTATTACTTCCTGAAAGACGCGCTTAAGGCCGATACCGAAACGAAGATCGAAATCCTCGATGCTTCGGGCAAAGTCATTCGAAAGTATTCGAGCGCTGAGTTCCCATCGCTGGAAGAGCCGCCCGATCCCGACGACAAGAAGCCGGAAAAAGAGATCAAGCCGGAGGCGGGCTTGAATCGCTTCGTTTGGGATTTGCGTTACGAAGAGGCGCATCACGTACCCGGCTACTACCTCTGGGAGTACGGCGGCGGCGCGCGTGGACCAGTGGCTGTCCCCGGACAATATCAAGTTCGGCTGACCCTAGGAGGGCAGACCCAAACGGCGGCGTTCGAGTTGAAACTGGATCCGCGGGTGAACGTCAGCCAGGCGGATCTGGAGCAGCAGTTCAATCTGCTCCTGCAAACACGCGACGAACTCAGCCGCGTCTACGATACGGTCAATCAGATTCAGGATGTGCGTTCGCAACTGTCGGGATTGAAGCGACGTCTGCCGGAGAACGCAAACACGAAGACGATTGTCGCGGCGGCCGACGATCTGGAGAAGAAGCTGGTCGCGGTGCGCGAGGAACTGGTCAACCTCACGATCAGCGCCAATGAGGATTCACTCGCCTATCCTCCACAGTTGGACGCGAAGCTGGCTTACCTCGCGATGGATGCGGGTACAGCTGACTCCGCTCCCACCGAGGCGGAACAGAAGCAATTCGAAAAGCTGAAGCGGCAGAGCGGGGAACTGGTCGGACGATGGGAAGATTTGCAGCGCCGCGATCTGGCGGCGTTCCAGAAACTCACCGCGGAGGGCAGTCTGTCGACGGTGGTGGTACCGCCTGCGGGGCGCGCCGGGGATGAAGAGGTTCCGGCGCACTGAACCCTTACTGATCCAACTCTGTTGCTCCCGCGGCCATCGCCGCAGGCGTGTGCGCGATTGTCTTTCCTCCCGGAGAGCGCAGTGACGTCAATCGACATGGAAAAGCCGGTGTTGGTCGTGATCGACATGCTCCACGATTTTCTGGACAGCTGGGAAGCCACCCGAAGGCAAAGTCTGGTGGCTTCGATCAACGAACTCGTCGGCACTATGCGGAGCCTCGGTCACCCCCTCATCTGGGTTCGACAGGAGTTCGAGCCTGACCTGCGGGACGCCTTCCGGGAAATGAAGGCCAAAAGCATCTGCATTACCATCAAAGGAACGAACGGCTGCCAGATTGTTTCCGAACTGAATCGCGCCCCCTCCGATTTAGTCATCGTCAAGAAGCGGTACAGCGCCTTCTATGGCACCACTCTTGACGACACGCTTGCGCGCTTGCGGCCTGATGCGATCATCCTGGCCGGCATCAACACGCACGCGTGTATTCGCACCACGGCCATCGACGCCTACCAACGAGATTGGCCGGTCGTTTTGGCCTTAGACTGCGTTGACTCCTACGATCAGGAGCATCACGCAGTTTCGCTGAGGTACATGAAGGACAAACTAGCTAGCGTCATGACCAACGCGGAAATCTTGTCGGCGCTCCAAAGGGCCGGCTAAACGAGAATAGGGATCTAGCGTGTGCCGTGAATAATCGCTGGGGCGACTAGCCTCCTGTCCTGCTGTTAACTCTCCGCATTACTCCTATTACTTCCGTGCCACTTCGATGGCACTGTTGTGCCTTGTCCGCATGATGGGGCGTTGTTATTGTGCCGATAGAGACGTTGGTTCCTCCCCTGAAGGGTTTAAAAACTGGCCGAGCCCTAGTGGGGGGTATGTATGCGAATGATGCATCTGTGCTATGCGGCAATTGGCTTTGCGGTGGCCCGCTGGATTTTCAAGCGGCAGCCGGTAGCGGACCCAGTCACTCGGTTCCGGTCTCAGGGCCTTTTGTAGAAGGTTTTTTCCGGGCTTGGGCGTGCGCCCCGTTGCGCCTCCATTTCGTCAGCGCGCGCCCTTTGCTTCCTGCCTCCAAAAGTACTGTTACCAAGGTTTGCCCGTATCGTCCCCGTTTCTTCGATCTCTTCATACAATCGATTCAGGCAGTTTTCTCTCCAGGGGCAATACACCAATGTTTCCCCGGCTGAGATGCGGTCCACGATCAGGCCTGAGATTTCATGCTGCGCCTCCCAAGAATCCGGTTGACTCTCGTGCTGCCAGCGCTGCTCGCAGTTTTGCTACCTGTCTTGATGGCCGCGCAGGATGATGCGGGCGTTGATCCGAATGACGCCCCACTGGGAGATGTGGCCCGCAGCCTGCGAAAGAAGACCCCGTCGTCCCAGGACGTGATCGACGACGACAATCTGTCGCAAGTAATGCGACAGGCGGAGAGCCGCCACACTCCAGGCTCAGCGCTGACGTTCCTGATGTCCGGGGAGAGCAAGGGTTTTCAGGTCTCCGCACCGGATGTCAGCTGCAGCCTGTCCTTTAATGCGAATGCGAAGTCGCTACTCTCCGGCCAATACGCGCAAATGGACCTTCCCCCCGGCGACGTTCTTAAGCTCGCTGGACCGGCCACGATTGAAGGAGATGCGCTGACGGTTTCTGTTTTTAACGGCACCGACTGGCACGTGAGCGAAGTTGCAGTCGCTCTTACCGTGGTCAAGAAGAAGGAAGCGGGAGACGCGCTGTTCAACGGTGCGACTTCCTACAGCGCCGCGACGCTGCCCACAGTCACTGCTAATTTGTCTCAGGAATCTGAGGTCCGCCCGGAGAAAAAAGCCGACGTAACCGTCATTTACCGGATGCGAGCACCCGCGGCTCCTTTCGCAACCACGGTGTTCAGCGCGCCGCTGAACCTCGACCTCGCTGCCGGAGAGGAGTGGCACTGGGCCATCGTCCAGGCGAAGGGTTATCCACCTCAGACTTATACGGCCAGCTCGTCGCAGACGACTGCACACACCAACCAGCCCGCGCCGCCCCTTCAGCCCACGGTTCCTTCAGCGCTATTGACACCGCAGGACTCACCCGAAGCTTCGCTCCCGCAAAATCCTCAATAACTGCCGGAACGCGTCCTCACTTCCCGCCCGTTTTCAAGACTACCGTGTTGCGCTCGTCGCCAGCGATGATGCGGTAGAACTTCTTCAATTCGTCGGCCCGAGCCACCGGCACGCTAAGTTCTTTCACTTCGAACGTGCGGCTATAGTGGATCACGTTGCCTTTCACTTCGGTCTTCGCGTGATAACTGGCGAAAGTGTAGTCGGCATCGACGGCGGGTGGCACATCGTCCACGACATAGCCCGTCGGGATGGTGATGTCGAAGCTATCGGTGTCGCGCGACGGACCGTCGAATTCAATGGCGAACTTGCGCGGTTCTTTCGTCTCCAAAAGCCCGCTTGCTTTCACTCCCAGCACGCGCGGCCGAACCAGCAGCAGCCCACCGGCATTCTTGGCGTAGTTCTGGGCTTCAAATGAGTATTTGAACCCGAAGGGCTGGTCAGTCTGATTGAGATTGAGGATGGTGGCGCGCGTTAGCTGAAAAAGTGACAGAGAGTCGGCCAGCAGATCTTCGAGGGGCTTCTTCCGGTCGGCATCCTTGGTCACCGTGCGCTGGCGCCAGCGTTCCGACGAAGCCCGATCCCCCAGCCGCGTTTCGTTGATCTCGCCTTTCAGCGTGCCCGTGGGATCGAGTGTCAGCATACCCGTACGCTGGATGCTGTTCATGGCAGAAGGCTGTTTGGGTAACTCGACCAGATCCCCGCCGTCGGGTGTAACCAGCAGCCCGTAGTTCCCCTGAAGATATCCGCCAATTTCGCCAAAGGGGATGAGTTCATTGGTGGGGTCGAAATAGAGCAGGCGGCCCAAGCGAGGATGCTGCACGGTGGCGATTAGCGACGGATCGGAGACACTAGCGGGCAACTTGATCGCCAGGACTACGTGATCGAAGGCGCCAATGTTAGCAGGAGTGTCCGCCGTTACCGAACCACGCTCTGAGTTGATCACCACGTAGTACGACTCCACTCCAACCTGGCTCAGCATCGAGCTGAGCAGTGTCGCCTTGTCTTTGCAGTCGCCGTAGCGATGTGTGAAGACGTCAGGAGCGGCATGGGGTTGGAAGCCCCCAATCCCCAAAGTGATGGCGACGTAGCGGATGTCGTGTTGCAAGAACTGAGCCAGAATCCTCATCTTGTCCAGCGGAGTGGCGGCCGAAGCCGTGAGACTCGTCACTTGCTGCTTGATTTCAGGCGAGGCGTCGCGGCGGCCGTTGGTCAGGTTCAGGTACCAGCTGCCCATCTCAGGCCAGTTGCTAAACCCGCGCATGGAAGGGCCGCCTTGGGGAAAGAACGAGACCACCATTTGTCCAGAAACTCCGGATAGAGGCGGCATCTCCGGTTCCTCCCGGATGCTCTTTACGTCGCTAAGGGTCCATTGCAACTGCGTTCCGCTCTCGGTGGGCTTGGACTCAGGATAGTTGATCCACAAAGCTTTGTAGGCCCACCCCGGAGGGAGTTGCAGGGAGTAATGGGATTCACGCACCGGAATCTCGCGCTGAAAATCCCAGACTTCTTGCAACACCATGGGCTGCACTTCCTTTTCGTACTCGTAGCCGACGATGTTGCCGGGATCGGGCGCAGGAATCTGAAGCAATTTGTCTTTGACGTCAGAGATGAGTTCGCCGCCTGCGACCTTTGGAAGCGACACCTCTAGCGCTTCCTTGTCTTTCACCTCATAGTCTTTGCCTTGAGCTGGAATACACCACCCACGCAAGCCGCTGATCTTGGTGTGAGGATTAAAAGAGACAGCGGCAATCCCATAGTCGCGGCCGCTGGGCCGCAAAATTTTGTACGCCTTGCGAACCTGGATTTTGATTTTGTCCGCGGATACGACATTGACATTGACTTCCTCGTACAGCAGCACCGCGTCCGTCTTTTCGTCGTGAGCGGGCAGGGGTGCCGAGGTTACAGCGTGCATCCACGCCGGGGCGTCGGCCGCATGCACACGGTGCGTTGTTACCAGCACGCAGAGGCATGCGCAGAGCAAGATGCGGTAATAGCGCCGATTAGTTATTCGCACTTGCGCTCGCGCTTGCTGCAGCCGGTTGCAGGATAACTTGCTGTTCATCTACGGTCCTCACAACTTGGAAGAAATTGCGTAATGCCGCATAGTATTTCTGTTCCAGCAACAGGATGTCGACATTCAGTGTGCGGTTCAGGTGCAACGTTCCCTTGTTGTTCTCTGCCTGCATCGTGTAAGTGATGATATGAGCGTCCTGCTTTTGCGGTGCGGGCAGGGTCGTGATCTGCCAGCCTAACGGCATCTCGATGTTTACGTCATCGACACGCTGGAAGGGGAACTCAAAATAGATCGGCTGCACGCGGTCGGCATGATCGAAGAGATGCTTCTCCGGAGCACTGAAGAGCCCAACGGGGAGCAAGACGCGGCGCCCGGCGGCGGAGACCCAACCTGGCACCTTGAGCGTAAATTCCCCGACGAGGGGCGGAGTGGAGTTCTTCCAGTCGGGCTTGTTGGTGAGTTCGACCTCGGAGGCGACGGGAACGGATCCCTTGACTTCATCTTCCAGGAATTTCTTGCGGTCGGCGTCGTCGGCCAAACGTTCTTCCACGCGGCGCTGCCACGCCTCCAATCCGGTGAAGGTGACACTCAGTTTGCCTTCGAGGTCGCCGGTGTCGCTCAGCCTCAGTTCCGCTTTGCGCTGCACGCCGGACTCGGTACTCGCGGGAAGGGAAGTTTGCAGCCAGGAACCGCCATCTTTGTCGAGCTTGAGCCCGCTCACTCCAGTCTCGACCCAGGGCAGCATTCCGAACGGTACGAAGGCGGCCCCCGGATCAAAAAAGACGTCTTTGCCGTTCACCTTGACCACCACAACGTTGGCGTCGAGCCGGCGACCTTCCATCGTCTGCGGAGAAAAGAAATAGTTCTGGCGGTCGGGCACCCACATTCCGTAGCCTTCGAATCCAGCAGCCCGGGCCAGGGCAAGAAAGAGCCAGGTTAGTTCCTGGCCGTTGGCATACTGCTTCTTCCACACCTCCTCGACGTTGCCGGGGGCCTTCTCCTTTTCGCGTTTCTGCTCTTGTTCGGTCTTCTCCACTTCGTACGAGGTGTTGCGCAATTGCTGCACGCGGGTATAGATCTTTTGCAGCTTCACTTCCGGCGAATCGCCTGCGGAAGCGATCTCAGCTACGGCCTGCTCCATGGCCTTGCGCTTTCCGATGAAGCTCTCCAACTGGTCGTTGCGCTTCTTGCCAAGTTTCTTCCAATATTTGTCGGGTTCCTTCTCGAGAAAGTCTTCGCTGTAAATGAAATCCACGCGAGACTTCAGTTCGTTCTCCGGGGGCATGTAGTCTTCGGCGTGGAAGGCGAGGACATTGCTTACTTCCAGGTTGATGATGTGGTTGGGCGCTTCCGCCGGTTGCGCGGTGCCGGTCGGCAGGTTGTGCCAGGTCCAACGCACGCTCATGGGCTGAAAATCGCTGGTGAAAGGCTTCAGCGAGAACTTTGCGCTCTTGGTGAACAGTTCGTCGCTCAGGATCCAGTGCGAGTCAAAGACGAATTTCTCGCTGAAATCGCTCGTGTAGTAGTACTCGATGATGCCGCCGACCTGCACGTCGGGCAGCGTGAACGTCTTGGCCACATACTTTTCTCCGCGGGTCTTGACGATCGACTTGTCGAAAGCCTTGCCGGCGAAGTTGACGATGGAGCCGTCAGGTTTGATTGTCCGCGCGTGAATATTGACCACGTCGCTCTGTTCTTTCCAAAAAGGAATCTCGACATCGGCGTACTTTCGACCCTCTTCCGTAAGGATCTTGATACGGAAGTACACATCTTCGTGGGCGCTCAGTCCGCGGTCGTCGCGGTCAACCTGGCGGAACAGAATGATGGCGGGCGCTCCCGGAGCCTTGGGCTCGCTGGTCATCTTCAACTCTTCCGGAGAAACGGGCTGGAAACCCACCGCCCAGGCGGATTTGGGAAGGCCAGCAGCGGCAGTGAGAACGATCATGATTGCTACCAGATAAGGGAGGGAGCGACGACGAGTCGACATGACGCAGTTCATCTGTGGGAGTTCTTTCCGCCGCTGCAATCGCGAGCCTGAAGGGGGAAGCTACAGGCCGCACGGATCACCACGGTGCCAAGCTATACCGGCTTGTAGAGCACGCTTATGGGCCGCGAGAATATAGTGACCGCTTTGTTGTGTCAAGCAAATCCCGGCTGCGTCAGAACCATAAGAGTGGGGTGGAGTGGTGTCTATGATTGAAATCACAGTTTGGGGAAGCGGAAGTGGGGGCCGACGAAACTCCTGGGGCACGGCCGCCCCCGGTGACCAACTGTAATCTCGTGGAAGTTGTTGATTCAAATACCTAGGCGAGGGTGTGCCAACGTGGCGGGTGCGCGAATCAGATTCCATGCCTGGATACCGTGCGGCCGTAGCAGCTTTTGTTCCGCGGAGAAACGCGCAGCGCCACTCGGGCCAGCGTGCTTGCCGACCGTGCTAGACTAACCACAAATCCCTACAACTGAGGACACCAATGAAATTCGGCGTCATCATTTTCCCCGGTTCGAACTGCGATCACGACGCTTACTGGACGATTCAACAAGTCGCCAAGCAGCCGGTCACGTTCCTGTGGCATGAATCGCACGACCTGGAGAACTGTGATGCCGTGATTGTTCCTGGAGGCTTCGCCTATGGCGACTACCTCCGCACCGGCGCGATCGCAAAGTTCTCGCCAGTAATGGAGTCGGTGCGAAAGTTCGCCGCCAGCGGCGGTTTGGTGCTGGGCATCTGCAACGGTTTTCAGATCCTCTGTGAATCGGGTCTTCTGCCCGGCGCCTTGATGCGCAACGTTGGCCTCAAATACGTTTGCAAGCCGGTGCAAGTGCGAGTGGAAAACGTTGAGACTCCCTTCACCAACGCATGTGCAAAGGGAGAAGTGTTGACCATCCCGATTGGCCACATGGAAGGCAACTATTACTGCGATTCCGCGACTCTCGAAGGGTTGCGCCGCGACAATCGCGTAGTGTTGCGTTATTCATCGCCCGGCGGCGAGATTGTTGCATCGGCCAATCCCAACGGCTCTTTGGACAACATCGCCGGAATCTGTAGCCCCGGACGCAATGTGGTGGGGATGATGCCTCACCCTGAGCGCTCCGCTGAGCCTGAACTGGGCTGCACCGACGGGCTGAAAGTGTTCCAGTCGATGGTCGGCGCCATGGCTGCCCGATAGCCGACTCTGTGCTCCCCCAGCGTTGCAAGAATTCTCTTGGCTATCAACAGCCTCTGGGTATATGGTCATTTCTCTTCCCCTGCAACTCGGGCCCCACAACCTGATTGTGTTCGCAAGCACACGCGGGGAGGCGTGTCTCTGAGATGACATCAAAGCAGATTCTAGATTCCTTTTCAGAAACGTTGATGCAGGATGAGCGGATTCTCAGCGCGCGAGAACGCGCGTTGCTGGCCACTCTGCTGCAACATGCCAAAACGTCGACAAGCGAGAACCAGGAAACGCAAGAGGCGGTCAGGGCGGTAATTGCCTCTGCGGTAGGCGAAACCGTTGCGCAGCGGGCGTTCGTCGTGCTCGGCGGCAGCATCGTTGAGCGCATTCTGGAGAGCAACCCGTTGCCTCTGGGCGACTCGGCGGGTGCTAGGACCGCCGACGTTTACGTTGCGAAGAAGACCCCAGCAGAGCCCCAAGCTCCAGGCACGCCGCTGCGCACTCCGGGAGTGCCGGGAACACCAGGCCAGCCGCAGGCCCCAGGAACGGTGGCCCCGCCCTCAACGCCGAGTCAGCCGCAGGCGCCGGGAGTGCACGCGCCGCACAAATCACCGCATCAACCTCAACCGCCGTCCGGTCCGCTGCGCGATACTCCGGTAACACCAAGCCAGCCACAGACGCCGCGGGGCTCGATCGTCCACGATGTGGTTGCCCAAAAGACGGTGGCAGTTCTGGATCTGCCGTCGCATTTGCCGGCGCACTGCGTCGTTCTCGACGAGTTCCTCGCGCCGCAGGAACTCGAGGAACTCACGCGCTTCACGCTCGCGCACGAATCCAACTTCAGCGCCAGCGAGGTGGTTTCTCCCACAGCAGACGGCGGCGTGGTCAACTACGAACACCGCCGCTCCCGCGTTTTGATGGAGTTGGATCAATACCACGCTCTAATGCTCGATCGCGTCAGAGCGGTGCTGCCCCAGGTCCTGCAGAAGCTCGGCATGGAGGAGTTTGCTATCGCTGGCGTCGAGGCCCAGATTACGGCCAGCAACGACGGAGACTTCTTCCGCTTCCACAGCGATAACGGCAGTGATCCTGTTTCTTCACGCCACCTGACCTTTGTGTACTTCTTCCAGCGCGAGCCGCGGCAGTTCGAAGGTGGAGACCTGCGGATTCACGACGCGCGGCTCGAAGGAGGCACCTACGTCAGCGAAGGCAGCTACCAGACGATTGTCCCGCAACAAAACCAGATCGTCTTCTTCCCGTGCGAATTGTTGCACGAGATCACCCCGGTGAAGTGTCCCTCGGGACTCTTCGCCGACAGCCGCTTCACGCTAAACGGATGGCTCCGTCAATAAACAACGCGCCCTGGATGGAGTGGGTGGAGAGCCTGATGGGAGGATCGTCGCGGCAGACGTATGCCGCGACGCTTCCTCCCGATCGCTTCTGTTGCCTGCTGGATGAATTGCCTCTGCACCTGATTCCGCAGCGCGTTCTCCAGTCGCTACGCCTTCAGGAAAATCGGCTTCACTCTCTTTATCTGAATCCCGAATGTACGTTCTGTCCTGCCGGGCAAACGCCGGATGAACTCGCGTCCAACAAGGAACTGCTGTCCGGATTCGCAATGCAGGGGACCATTGCCTGGGTGCGAGACCCGGCGTCCGGATCGCTGCTGCCTTTCTGGCTGGGACCGGAACTTGGCTCAGCGCTGCAAGGCTTGCGTCCGAATGAGCCCGTGCCATCATCCGTGCCGGACGGCGCGCGATGTCTGTTAGAGGCAGCGTATATCCTGCTTCCCGAAGCCGGGACTGTTCAGCGCGATCATACGCACGAAGAGATGGTCCGGAAAGCTGCTCCTCTCTTTCGGGAGAAAGGCTACGCGCCACTCAGCAGCCTGATTCATCCGTTCCACGTCGCTGCCTTGCGACGCTACTATCGCTACCTGATCCGCTCCGGCGCGATCCGTCTTGGGGACGGTCAAAGCCCCCGCCGTTACGTGGCCTACAACGAACCCGTGGCGCGGTTCTTTCATCATCAGATCGCGACTACGCTCAGCGCCATCGCCGGCGAGCCGCTCAAGCCATCGTATGTCTATCTCGCTTCTTACCTGAGTGGAGCGGAACTCAAGAAACACACCGACCGGGAGCAATGTGAGTTCAGCGTCACGCTCTGCCTGGATTTTTCTCCCGAGCCCGCGCTGGAAACCCCATGGCCGATTCGACTGGACTCTCCCGCGGGCACAGTCACGGTCTACCAGGCGCTGGGAGACGGACTCGCATACCGGGGAACTCGATTACCGCACTACCGCGATAGTCTGGCCGCAGGTCAGACGTCGACTTCGATCTTCTTCCACTATGTTGCGGCTGACTTCGCGGGATCTCTGGATTGAAGCACAGCCGTTTCCGGGAGCTATTGCAGGCCGGAGATGAGGTAGAGAACAGACAGCGTCTGATTGTAGCTGTAGGCGAATCGAGTGCCATCACCGCTGACGACGACGGGAGCGACCATAACAACACCTGCAGGAACCGCCGGCTTCAGCTCTCGTACTACAGTCTCTTTGCCGGTCGCGATTTTCACCTTGTATACCTTGCTGGGAAACTCGCCGACGTGATAGCCGTAGAGCACCGAACCGTCGTTCGACCACTGCACCGGATTGAAATTCGCGTCCAGATGTGGAATCAGGCGCGGCGCTCCGCCATCGAGAGGATAAAGGGCCACTGATCCAGCGGGTCCTTTGCCAATGAGGGATCGGCTGTCCGGGGACGCAGGGCCGCACAAAATTCCGTCTGGTGTCGCGGCTTTCGCTTTTCCGCTGGACAAATCCACAACGTAACACCGGGCTGCGTGGCCGGCTTCATCCCCATTCACCGTGAGCCTTTGTCCGTCCGGGAGGAAGCGGGCCCACCCGTTGTGCACCTGCTTTAGGCCAGTGACACTGATGGGCCGAGGCTGGCCAGCGCCAATCGGCAGCAGCGTCACCTGCGCAGCTTGACTGGTCGAGACCGAGGCCGCCCATTTTCCGTCTGGCGAAAAACCGCCAGAGCTGCCTTCCCCCAGTCGAACTGGCAGGGTTCCGTCGACTTTGCGAACTACCACCGCGTAGTTCGGACCAGCAGCCTCGCTAGCATCCTCGAACAAGACAAACTGCCCATCGCGCGAAATGTCGCGGGCGGAGTTCCAATCGTGCCAGGAGAGATCCACTTCTTCTTTGCTGCCCAATGTGGTGAAGGCCATCGCTAAGCGCCTGGAATTCAAGGCAACCAGCACGCGGCCGTCAGAGGCGATGTCTTGCAGGGTGATTCCCGCTGGCAGATCCAGCAACGTCCGGACTTTGTGGGAGAGGTTGACCGCCATCAGATTGTGGTTATTGCCTTCGTTGACGGCGCTGAACCAGACTTCCTTCCCGTCGGGCCGCCACGCCAGTCCACTCTCGGACTCCCACTCTCCCGATAGAGTCCGGACATGCCCCGACCGATCGACGACGCAGACGGAGCCGCGATTGTCCCAAAGCGCTGGATGATCTAGGAACGCGATTTGGTCGCCGTCAGGGGAGAACCGAATATTGCTGATCCAACCACCGCTCTGGTAGAGCGTCTTGCCGATCGGGAACTCCAGACGACTGTGACCGTCCACGTCGTGTACAACCGCCAATTTGCTCGATGGGTCCCAATCCGCCCAGCGAACGTCAGGCAGAACTTCCCGAGGAGAGCCTCCAGCCATAGGCGCAAGGGCTAGCACTCCGTCGATGGTTTCAAGTTGCCCGTCGTGGGTGCCGTGCAGCACGACCGCCAGTTCATTCCGCGGCGAAATCGCGAGCAGGTTGGCATCGGTCAAATTGAGCGGCTGGGCCAGAAGAGAGTTCCCGACCGTGGAGAAAAGCTGTATGGGCTTGCCGTCCCACGCGGCGCCGTAGACGATGGACCGCCCGTCGGGCGCGAACCGGCCCGCGTATACCGTCCCGGCCTCAGACGTCAAGCGACGGTACGTCGGAGGAGGAATTGGAACGCGCCCTAGTTCGACAACTCCCAGAACCATAGTCGCCGCTGCCAGCAGTGCTGCGACTGCCCAAGGCAGTAAAGGCGTTGTCCGAGTTCTCGGTTGCGAGGGAACTGGTTTGACCGGCGAAGATCCAGAGAGAGTCTGCAACGCGAATGCCAGGTCCTTGGCAGACTGAAAACGATTCTCCGGTTCTTTTTCCAGACAGTGTTTGACGATGTCCTGATATCCCGCCGGGATCGCCGCCCGTTCCAGGTTTGCGTCTGGCGGTTCTTCGCGTAGAACCGCGGTCATCGTGTCCACTTGCGTTTCGCCGTGGAAAGCACGTTTCCCGGCCAGCATTTCGTAGAGAATCGCGCCGAAGCTGAAGATGTCACTGCGATAGTCCACAGGCTTGCCCCGCAACTGCTCCGGAGACATATAGGCGACTGTGCCGATCAGAGCTCCATTCTTGGTTACCGTCGTCAAGCTTTCGACTGAGCGGTTATCTTCCGACGCGACCTGCAGTTTGGCCACGCCGAAATCCAGAATCTTGACGCGCTCGTCCTTCGTCAGAAACAGGTTCTCGGGCTTCAGGTCGCGATGAACAATGAGCCGGTCATGGGCGGCAATAAGGCCATGCGCGATCTGGAGGGCGTAATCGGTGGCCTGCCGGACGGGGACGGCGCCCTCCAACAGCCTCATGCGAAGGGTCTTGCCCTCCAGAAGTTCGGACACAATGTAGGGAGTAGTGCCCTCGAAACCTACATCAAAGATAGCGAGGATGTTGGGGTGATTCAGAGCGGCGGCCGCTCGTGCTTCCTGTTCAAAGCGGCGCAGATGGTCGGGATTGTCGCTGGAAGCCGGTCGGATCAGTTTCAGTGCGACGTCGCGGCCCAGTCTCTCGTCGCGCGCACGAAAGACTTCGCCCATTCCTCCGGCACCAATCTTCTCGATTACCCGGTAATGTCCAATCAACTGGCCAGTCATAAACAAATACACGAAGTGCGCTTTTATGGCATGTTAGGAGCGAAGGCAGACACAGTCAAGGGCGCTGACAGGCGCTGAAAGGACCACGGCGATAGCAAAGCCGCGAGGGGCTTACAGTGACAAGATCCGGTACTGTTTGTCAGCTTCGGCATGCTATAATCTGTGTTCGCCTGCATCCATACCGAGGCAATCCTGTGATCTCCTCTGAAGGCGAATCCTGCGCCATCCAAGATCGTTAGATACGAGGTCTAACCATGTCCGGCCACTCAAAATGGGCCACAATCAAGCACAAGAAGGGCGCGCTGGACGCCAAGCGCGGCAAGATTTTCACCCGACTCATCAAGGAAATCAGCATTGCCGCGAAGAACGGCGGCGGCGATCCTGACTCCAACCCGCGCCTGCGCGGCGCAATCGTCGCGGCCAAGGCGGAGAACATGCCCGCCGACAACATCAAGCGTGCCATCCAGCGGGGCACCGGTGAATTGCCCGGCGCCACATATGAGGAATTCTCTCTCGAGGGCTACGGGCCTGGCGGCGTGGCTGTTCTGCTCGACATCAACACCGACAATCGCAACCGCACCGTGAGCGAGATTCGCCACGTCTTCGGCAAGAACGGCGGCAACATGGCCGAAGCCGGTGCCGTCTCCTGGATGTTCCACAAGAAAGGCGACATCGTCATTCCCAAGACAGCCGCCAAAGAGGACGACCTGATGAACATCGTTCTCGAATCCGGTGGGGAAGACCTGAATGACGATGGCGACAACTGGGAGATCCTGACCGAGCCTTCAGCGTATGAGGCGGTGCTGGAAGCGGTGAAGAAAGCTGGTATTGAGCCCGTATCCTCAAGCGTCGCTTCCATTCCGCAGAATTACATCAAGGTGGAAGGCGCGGCCGCCAACACCATGATCCGCCTGATGGAGGCACTCGAAGAACACGACGACGTGCAGAACGTGCACGCCAACTTCGACATCGATCAGAAATTGTTGGAAGAGGTCGCCGGCTAGTTTGCCGCAATCGAAAAAATCACAGAATCGAAGAGCCGCCCTTGTACCGGGCGGCTTTTGTTCTTGCTGGGCTGGGCACGTATTCCGCGCACCGAAGTTTTCAACATGTTCGTGGAAAATCTTGTGGAAAAGCGGCACAGTATCTTCGTAAGTGATTCACCGAGAGATGCTTCAACACTTTGCACTGGTGCGGGTGCTGGCACTTTCGTGGTAAGACCTTTAGCGAAGAATCTCGTTTGAAACTCAGACTCGACAAACTTCTCGTCGATCGTGGTCTGGCCGCGTCACGCGAGCGGGCCCAGGCTCTCATTCTCGCGGGCAAGGTGCTGGTTGACGATCAGAAACTCGAGAAGGCCGGGGCGCAGGTCGCGGCGGAGTGCGTGATTCGCCTGCTCGGCGAAGATCTCAAGTTCGTCAGTCGCGGGGGACTGAAGCTCGAGCGCGCGCTGGAAAACTGGAGCATCGCAGTCACGGGCAAAGTCTGCCTAGATGTTGGTGCGTCCACCGGAGGGTTCACGGACTGCCTGCTTCAACACGGGGCGGCTCGCGTGATCGCGGTCGACACTGGCTATGGTCAGATGGATTTCAAGCTTCGCCAGGATGCGCGCGTGCGCCTGCTGGAAAAGACGAATGCCCGCTATCTGACGCGCGAGGCCGTCGGCGAGACGGTGGATCTCATCGTCATGGATGTCTCATTCATCTCCGCAACTCTGGTTCTTCCGGCAGTGGTCGGCGCCGCCTTTCCTGAATCACCGGATGAGCGCCAAGGACGGCAGATCGTCGTGTTGGTAAAGCCTCAGTTCGAGGCAGGCAGGGAACATGTGGGAAAGGGGGGCATTGTGCGCGACGAGGCAGCGCAGATCGCAGCTGTCGAGAAAGTGAGAACCACGCTGCAAGGCTTGGGCGCCGCGCAGACCGACACAATCGAGTCGCCGATCCTTGGCGCAGAGGGCAACCGCGAGTTCCTGCTCCACGCCATTTTCTAGCCTCCGTGATCGCAGTGTCCTCTGTGGTGAAAGCCTTCGTTTTCTGTACAATCTTTCTTTCATCCACCATGCCCAACCCGCAAGCACCCCAGAAGACCGCAGCCATCATTTCGCGGCCGGATCGTTCTGAAGTTGCGCAGATCGTCCCCAAGCTTCTCGCTTGGCTCGCTGAGCACGGCTACAAGGTTGTCGTCGATGCAGAAACCGCAAAATACGCCGCTGGGCAGGAAGTCGTGCCGCGGTCGCAAATGGCGTCGCAGGCGCTCGCTCTTGTCGTCGTCCTCGGGGGTGATGGTACCTTGTTGTCGGCGGCAAGAGTCACGGCCGCGATCGACGTTCCTCTGCTCGGCGTGAACCTGGGATCGCTTGGTTTTCTGACGGAAGTGCCGATTGAATCGCTCTATTCCATACTCGACGCAATTGCGCAGGGACGCGCCGTAGTCGAGCATCGCTCGCTCATGCAGTGCGAGTTGCTGCGCGGAGACACGATCCGCGGCAGTTATCTTGTATTCAATGACGCGGTCGTGAACAAGACTGCCCTCGCGCGCCTCAACACCTACGACCTCTACGTCGACAAGGCTTTCGTTTCTAGTTACCGTGCGGATGGCATGATCGTGGCCACGCCGACTGGTTCGACCGCGTACTCTTTGTCTGCGGGTGGGCCCGTCCTGATGCCCACCGTCAACGCTTTCGTGATCACCCCGGTCGCGCCGCATTCGCTGACGCATCGCCCACTGGTAGTGCCGGATTCGGTCGAGATTGAAATCCTGCTGCGCAGCGAAGAGGAGGTCGCCTATCTGAGCCTTGACGGCCAACCCGGCCTCGACCTGCGCGACGGCGACCGCGTCCGCTGCCGCCGCTCCGAGCACGGGGTGAATCTCTTTCGCACCGGCACAAACTTCTTCCAGGTGCTGCGCAGCAAGTTGAAGTGGGGAGAGAGATAAGGCTCAGGTGTTTACAGCTCCGCTCGCAGCAGGTCCGACACTTTCTCGCGTCGACGAATAACCGTTGCCGATTTCCCAGTGACCAGCACCTCCGCCGGTCGCGGACGAGTGTTGTAATTCGACGCCAGCACCATCCCGTAGGCGCCCGCATCCAGAATCGCCAGCAGATCACCTTCGTCAATAGCAGGCAAACTGCGGTCGCGCGCGAAGAAATCTCCCGTTTCGCACACCGGGCCGACGATATCACTGACCTCCGATGTCGCGGCCGAATCCACACTCTGAGTCACCGGAACAATCTCGTGATAGGCGCCGTAGAGCGCAGGCCGGATCAAGTCATTCATCGCCGCGTCGACCACCAGGAATCGTTTGCCGTCATTTTGCTTACGGTACACGACGGATGTGATCAGAATACCGGCTGGTCCTATGATCGAGCGCCCCGGCTCAAGCAGCAACCGCACGTCCACGCCTCGCAGAGGAGTGGCGAGTGCTCGCGCATAGGACGCAACATAATCTGAGAACTTCACTGGGTTCGGTTTCTCATACGCGATGCCCAGTCCACCTCCCGCGTCGATGTCGTCAATCTGGTGGCCGTCAGCGCGCAATTCACGCACAAGATCTGCCACGCGTGACATAGCCTCGCCAAACGGGGCAACATCCGTGATCTGCGAGCCGATGTGAACGCTCACCCCGCGCACCTTGAGATAGCGCGTGCCCGCAGCCTTCGCGTAGAGCGCCCGCGCCCCGCGGATGGGCACGCCGAATTTGTGTTTGTGCAAGCCGGTCGAAATATAGGGATGCGTGACGGCTGCGACGTCAGGATTGACTCGCAGTGCAACCGGCGCCGTGGCGCGCAAACGGCCCGCGCACTCCGCCAGCGCCCACAATTCCGACTCACTCTCGACGTTGAAAAGCATGATCCCTGCCTTCAACGCCGCGCTCAATTCTTCGCGCGTCTTGCCCACACCGGAGAACACGACTTTCTTAGCCGCCTTGCGGTCCGCGGTGAGCACGCGCTCCAGTTCTCCGCCGGAAACCACATCGAAGCTGCATCCCTTGCGAGCCAGTAGCCGCAGGATGCTCAAGTTCGAATTGGCTTTGACGGAATAGCAGATGGCATGCGGCACGTCGCGAAATGCGGCATCAAACGCGTCATAGCGCTCACGAATCGTCGCGGCCGAGTAGACGTAAAGCGGCGTTCCATATTGCGCGGCCAGCTTGGGCAGAGCCACGTCTTCGCAGTGCAGAATTGATTGCTTGCTCCGGCGCAAGATTCCGCGCGTTGTCTCGCGATAGACGAATCCAGGCGGGCGCCCTTCTGGGTTTTGACTTCGGGAGATCATTTCTTCTTGGGGGAGGCGTGGGCGCCGCTGCGTACTCGAATGGCAACTACCGTCTGGTCGTCGAAAGTTTCCACGCCCGCCGAATGTTCGGCCGCAGCCTTGAAGAGTGAGTCCACGACGCATTCCGCCGACTTTCCCGTACACTCGGCAATGATTTTCTCTACTCGTCCGCGCCCGAAGAGTTCACCCTTGCGGTTGCGGGCGTCGAGAATGCCGTCGCTGAAAAACACGAACATGTCCCCGGCCTTCATACGGAACTTGAACTCATCGTAGTCGGCTTCATCGAACAGGCCCAAAGGCAGGCCGGTGGCCTCGATGACTTCGTTCTTGCCGCCGTGCACATAAATGGGGCGGGGCAGGCCGGAATTCGCGACCGTGAGCGTGCGATGCTCATCGTCCCAGACCGCATAAATAATCGAGACAAACTGGGCTTCGATGCGACGTTCGGCCAACGACAGATTCACGGCAGACAACATCTCGGCCGGTCCCGGTTCAATCGGAGCATGCGAGCGAATAATTCCGCTCACCAGTGCGGCATAGATGGCTGCCGGCGCGCCTTTCCCGCTGACATCGCCGATAACGATACCGAGCCGCGAGAGGGAATAGGGAATGAAGTCGTAAAGGTCGCCGCCAATGGCGCGCGCCGGAACGAACTTCGCAGCAACGTCGAGGTGTGCGAGTTTCGGCGGCGATTGCGGCAGCAGGCGTCCCTGTAATTCGCGCGCCAGGGCGAGATCGCGCTCCAGGCGCCGCTCTTGGCGCTCAATCTCCTCGTACAGGCGCGCGTTCTCCACGGCAATGGCGATTTGTGCCGCTAGCGTTGTCATGGTCCGCTGATGCTCTTCGGTAAAGAATCCGCGCCGCGTGTGCTCCATATCGAGCACGCCGATCACCTTGCCTTTGTAAATCAGAGGTATTACCAGTTCGGATCGAGTTTCGGGATTGGCTTCAATGTAACGGGGATCTTTGCTCACATCGGGCACGAGCACAGCCTGCTTGCTCTCCGCCGCCGCACCCACAAGGCCGCGGCCCAGCGGAATCTCATGCTTCAGATGAATATTCTCGTTAAAGCGCAGGGAAAAGCGATGCTGTAGTTTCTCGCCGGAAGAATCCAAAAGCAGGATGCTGAACATCTGGTAGTCGATCAACCGGCGCACCAGTTCAGCGATCCGGCCCAGCAACTCGTCCAGGTTCAGGATCGAAGTCAGCTCACGCGCGATCTCGTTCAGGAGTAGAAGAATCCGGGCCTGCTTTGTCGTCCGTGTGTAGAGTTGGGCATTCTCAATGCCCGCCGCCATGCGCGATGCCACCAGCGTCAACACACGGCGGTGTTCTTCGGTGAAATAGCCGGGCTCCCGCGCTTCAATGTCGATGACGCCGATGACGCGGTTCTTGGTGATCAGCGGCACGGCCAATTCTGAACGGACGTTGGGAACCGCTTCGATATACCGCGGGTCCTTGGTAACGTCGTCAATCAGAACCGCCTGGCGTAGTTGGGCCGCCTGCCCGGTGACTCCGTCGCCGACTTTGATTCGACTTCGCTCGGCGAATTCAGGCGGATAGCCCACCTGAAACCGGAAACGCAATTCCTGTGTTTTTTCGTTGAGCAGCAGAATGGCGAAGATTTCGTAGTCGATGACCTTGCGCACAACTTCGGCGACCCGACGCACGGTCGTATCCAGGTCCAGCGACGTGGCCAGCACGTCGGCAACGTCGAGCAGCAATGACTCGACCGGCAAGCGATCCGGCTTGGAAAGGACGGAACTCATCGTTGGTAATGATAGCAGCCGCGTTCCCGGATTTTCGTTTGATCGAAAAACGAAAAGACTGGAAGGCCGATTGGGAAGCTTTGTTTACGGTGTGCTTACTCTCTGGGCACGATGCAAATGTCGGCGAGGTTGCGGTATTTCTCCGCGTAGTCTAGTCCGTATCCAACTACAAATTCGTCGGGGATCTTGAACCCGACATAATCGCCTTCCAGCGGGAGCTTGCGCCGCGACGGCTTGTCGAGCAGCGCCGCGACCTTCAGGGACCGGGGCTGGCGCGCCAGGAGCATCTTCTTCAGATAAGTCATGGTAAGACCGGTGTCGAGTATGTCTTCGACGATAATGATGTTCTTGTCTTTCATCGTTTGGTCCACGTCTTTTGTGAGCTTCACCTCACCCGTCGAATCCCACCCGCTCTTGAGTTCCTGGCTCGGGCTGGGCCGGTTGCCATAGCTCGATACGGCGATGAAATCAAAAGTGGAATCCAGGTTGACCTGCCTGGTCAGATCGGAGAGAAAAATCGCCGCGCCCTTGAGCACACCCACGAAGATCACGGGCTGCCCAGCAAAGTCCTTCGTGATTTGCACACCCAGTTCGCCTACACGCTTTGCTATCTCTTCCCGCGAAATCAGCACCTTGAGTTCTGTCATGGCGTTTCATATTAAACTAGGTGGGCCGTTAGAGGGAAAGCACTCAGCCTTCAGTACTCGGGATTCGGGAGATCGTCGGCACTGGCGGGTTTCGGGATAGCCGGCAGCCTTACTGGTTGACTTGGTTGAATTCTGACTGCTGAGCGCGCAAGTCAGGAGCTGGAAGCCGTATGAACCTGAAAGGCATCAAACTCACGTGGCTGGGCCACTCCACCTTCCGGATTGAGACTCCGGGCGGCAAGACCATCTACATCGATCCGTGGATCATGGGGAATCCCATGTGCCCTGAGGCCGACAAGAAGGTCAAGAAGGCCGACGTCCTGCTTTGCACGCATGGTCACGGAGATCACATCGGTGACGCAGTCGAAATCGTCAAACAGCACAATCCGGTGGTGGTGGGCATCTACGAACTGTGTCTGTGGCTCGGGAAAAAAGGCGCGAAACAGATTTCTCCCATGAACAAAGGGGGAACGCAGACGGTCGGCGACTTCAAAGTGACCATGGTCCACGCCGATCACTCGTGTGGCATTCAGGACGGTGATGAGATCATCTACGGCGGGGAGGCCTGCGGTTACGTCGTCGAGTTCGAGAATGGCGTGAAGATCTATCACGCCGGCGACACGAACGTGTTTGGCGACATGGCGATCATCCGTGAGCTCTACGCGCCGGAGATCGCTATGCTTCCGATGGGCGACCTCTTTACCATGGGACCTCGCGAGGCTGCGTACGCGATCAATCTGCTGAAACCGAAAACCGTAATCCCCATGCACTTCGGGACCTTCCCGGTGCTGACCGGAACTCCCGGTGCGCTGCAGAAGCTGGTCCCCGGCGTTGAAGTGTTCGAAATGAAGCCGGGCGTCACCATCCGCTGAATCCGCTTCACAATCTGACTTTGAAAGGGAAGCAAGTGACCCAGAGCAAGACGAAAGACACGCCAGCCAGTTGGCGGCACTACAACTTCACCACCGCGGGGCCGGTCGACGATTATCTCTACTCCATGCTCCCCAAGCGCGACGAGGTGCTGGCCGAGATGGAAGACTACGCCACCAAGCACAACGTTCCCATCGTGGGTCCGGCGGTCGCGTGTGTGTTGAAACAGTTGGCGATGATGATCAACGCCCGCACGGTTTTCGAACTGGGTTCCGCCATCGGGTATTCGACCATCTGGTGGGCTCAAGCAGTGGGAGACGAGGGCCGCGTGATTTATACGGACGGGGATTCCAAAAACGCCGAGCGCGCCCGCAGTTATTTCACCCGTGCCGGAGTCTTGAACCGCATCACGCTCCAAACTGGCGACGCGCTGGAAATCCTATCTGAGCAAAAGCAGGAGTTCGACATCATCTTCAACGACGTCGATAAAGAAGACTATCCCCGCGTTCTGCGGCTCGTTGCTCCGCGCCTGCGCAAGGGCGGACTTTTTATCACCGACAACGTTCTATGGAGCGGCCGCGTCGCCGAGAAAAATCCGACCGACGCAAGGACCAAGGCCATCCTCGAATTCAACCGCAAGCTCTACGACTCCAAGGAGTTCTACACTACTATTCTGCCCATCCGGGATGGGCTGGCGGTTGCGCTGAAGAAATAGAAGTTCATTGCGCTCTCAGGTCGCGAGGCCCACCGGCCTGGACATACGCCTTCTAGATCATCCTGCAGCAGCAGGGTGATCCGCGCACTATTTCGCCGGCGGCTGGATCAATTCTGCGTCGATCGTTATTGTGATCTCGTCTCCCACGACGCCAGGAGCGCCATTCACTCCGAAATCTTTGCGGCTGATCTTCGTTGTCGCCGAGGCGCCGATCCGCTGATTACCCCACGGGTCTTTCACCGCGGCCGAGGGTCCGTCGATATCGAGAACAACTTCTTTGGTTACCCCGTGGATCGTCAGGTCGCCGGTGATCTGCAGTTTCCCCGGCCCGGCGGCCTTCGTTTGCTTGGAATGAAACGTAATCGTCGGATGCTTCTGCACGTCGAGGAAGTTCGCACTACGCAAGTCGTTATCGCGCATCTCCACTCGCGTATCGACCGACGTCGCTTCGATCGTCGCGTCCAGGGACGTTTTTGCCGGATCGGTGGGATCATACTTCGCCGAACCCGTCACTTTGGTGAACGCACCTCGCACGGTCGAGACGCCCAGGTGCCGCACGGAGAACTGTGCCGCTGAGTGCATGGGATCGATCTGCCAGGTTCCAGCTTGTGCCACGGCTGTGGCGGCCATTCCTAGAGCGGTGATGAGAGTGAATACAATTCGCAACATATTTCTAGTTCTCCTCTGAGGGTAATTGGGTTCAGCTATGCTAAATGGACTTGACCGGAATGGCCAACAAATCTTCGACCAGGCCGACTTCCTTCTGCAGGAAGGGCTCCGCGTAAGTTACGCCCCCGAGCATGCCGTAGAAGCGAGCCATGGCCTCCACGCGAGCGTGGATCTCGTTGTGGGCAGGGAACAGCTCTTTGCCCGCTTCCTGGTCGCTGAACTGTGACTTGTAAGCAAGAATGGAGGCGAACTTGGTTTCGAACTGTTCGCTGATGTCGACCACAAACGACGGGCGAATATCGTAGTAAAGCGTAGCGTAAATAATCTTGAACGGCCGATGGGAAGTAAGCGACTCCGATCCTTCGCCGTCTTTGCCCTTGCTGACCCCTGACCCCTGACCCCTGACCCCTAATTTCGCCAGTCCCGCCAGAAAGCAAGCCTCGTACGCCAGAACCGAAGCCGTGTAGTGATCCGGATGCCGGCCTTTCCAGTAGGGCAAGATGACAACGTGCGGCCGCGTCTCGCGAATCACGCTGGCGACCTTCAGCCGGTTCTCCCACGTGTTCTCAACGCGACCGTCGGGAATGTCGAGCGCACGCCGCCAGCCCACACCGAGAATCCTCGCCGCGTCGGCCGCTTCGCGCGCGCGATCCTCCGCCGTTCCGCGCGTGCCCATCTCGCCCTGCGTCAGGTCAAGAATGCCCGTGCGCTGGCCGCGCTGCGCTGCCTTCAGCAGCGTGCCGCCGCAAGTCTGCTCCACGTCGTCGCGGTGCGCGGCAATCGCCAGTATATCGAGGGCTTGGCCGCCGGGAAGGGAAGACATGTCAGTCGAGATTCCCTTGTTCAAGCACCACATTCTCACGCACGATCAGCCGGTGGGCCGCCATTTCTTTTAACGTGGGAAGCACGCGGTTTACGTGTTCATCGGTATCGACGAAGATGATGATCACCGGCAGTTTTCCGCCGACTTCGATCAGGTGCGCGTTCTCCACGCGATGTCGCCCAAGAAATCCTGCGACGGCATGGATTGCAATGGCCGCATACGCGTTCTCCTTGCGCAGGTAGTTGAGGATTTCCATGTGCAGCGGCCGGTGATGCCACTGGTCGGCTTCGTTCAGGTAGATGGTAACCTGCACAGCCATCGCGTCCGCCATTCTACAGCACCCGCGCCACTGCCATGCCGGCGAGCGAGCTGCCCAGGCAGAGAATATTGTTGCTGAGAATGTTAACCAGCATTAAGGCCCACTGGCCGCGCTCAAAATACGACATGGTCTCAAATGCGTAGGTGGAAAAAGTCGTGAACGACGCGCAGAAGCCCACTACCACAATCAGCCGCCACCGCGGATCCACCAGCACGCGTTCGGTGGTCCAGATAATGAAGAAGCCGACGATGAAGCTCCCGATCATGTTGATGGTAAGCGTACCAAACGGAAACACGGTACCAAGCAGCCTGGCACCAAGACGGCCCAGCGCATAGCGTAGATTGGCGCCGGCGATAGCGGCGAGGGATACAGCGAGGAAATCTTTCACACGAGTCTCCTACAAAACAATTTCGATTCTGTAGGAGTTATCAGCCGTTCAGGCGGTTATGGCGAACTCCATCGCCGTTACTATTTTTTATCACGGAATGCAGAAAACAGCTATCAACACTAGGCCATGAGCCGTTAGTAATTGCCCATGCGTGCGCCTTTGATGGCCAAATACCAAGCGCCGATTGCCAGGTGCCGATTCACTTCTTTCTCTCCACCAGGAATCGCGCCAGTTCCTTCAAAGTCTCCGCCCGCTCGCCGAAGCTGTCCAATTCTGCGAATGCTTCGTTTACCAGCGCATCCGCTTTGCGCACAGAAGCTTCAATCCCGAACAGTGCCGGATAAGTTGCTTTCTCAGAGGCCGTATCTTTTCCCGCAGTCTTTCCCAGTTGCTCGGAAGTCTGGGTCACATCGAGTACGTCATCGACAATCTGAAACGCTAGTCCGATCGCCAGCCCGAAGGCCCGCAGCCTCGCGACTTGACTGTCTTTGGCTCCGGCATACAACCCGCCGCTCACCAGGCTCGCCGTAATCAGCGCCGCCGTCTTCGAGCTGTGAATATATTCCAGCATCTCCGCCGTGGGCCGGGTGTGCTCCGCTTCAAGATCGACGACCTGCCCACCGATCATGCCGTCCACGGTACCGGTGCCACGGGCGATCTCTTCGACAATGCGCACCCGCGCCTCCGCCGGACACTTTAGCCGTGCCAGAACTTCGTAGGCCTGCGTCTGCAACGCGTCTCCGGCCAGGATGGCGATGGCCTCTCCAAAAGCCTTGTGACAGGTCGGACGCCCACGGCGCAGATCGTCGTTGTCGAGCGCGGGAAGGTCGTCGTGAATTAGCGAGTAAGTATGCAGCATTTCCAGCGCGGCGCCCAGTTCTTCGATGCCCGCCGGCAACGATCCCGCCACCATACGTCCTGCCTCCATGCACAGTACGGGCCGCAGCCGTTTCCCGCCGGCAAACACGCTGTGGCGCATGGCCTTGTGAATCGAGACCGGATGCTGCGTCTCCAGCGGAATGAGCCGGTCGAGTGCGGCATCGGTCAGCTGTCGTCCTTGTTCAAGAGTTTCGTTCAGCATGAAAGAGTGAGTATAACAAGGCGGCGGCAGCTCCCTGTGGCGTGGAATCATCCCGAATGGTTGGGTTACTTCCGGGTTGCGGTCTCCGCGAAGTGATCAGTTGCTGTACAGCTCATTGCTTCGGCGCTACTATATGCCGACCGTTTTCCCCCCAGAAAGCGGAGTGGGTCATGCTTCAGCGCAGCGGCCCGAAGCCGATCATCGTTCGCGCGGGATGCGTGTCGGTGTTAGCAATCGCGCTCCTTGCCTACGCGGGTGTTTTCGACGGAATCATCCAGGCAATCGCTCCCGCGGTGTACGATTTCCTGCGCGCACTAAACCGCGAATAAAAGAGTCGAGAATAAGAAAGGACGCCCGCAGGCGTCCCCGTTGGCAGAGGATGGTCTACGCGGCAGCAGTCCGCGAAAGCGCCATGCTTCGCAGAACAGAAGTCAGTACGTTGGCCACGTCATCGGCGGGGCAGACATCGCTGGCGCCCGCTTCCAGCGCTGCCATCCACATTTCTTCGTCAGGAATGCGGTGAGTGCAGACGATGGGCAACGCAGGAAAGTCGCGGTGCAGACTCTCGACATCGGTCAGACGCCAGTGCTCGATGTTGAGAACCACAGCTTCCGGGCGGTTCCGGGCTACGTTGTCCCGCAATTCTTCGCGGGATCGGGTTACATGCACTGAGAAGTGAGGGCGCAGTCCACCGGCTAGCGACTTGGCCACTCCTGGATCTTTCTCGAGAACTACGACACTCTGAGCCATACTTCCCCCGATCTTCAACCGTCGTCAACGGCGGACGTCAACGCTGGACTAGGGCTGCGGGGTGGCTGGGAAAACCACGACTCCACAGACATCTAAGGCTCACGAGTCGCCCTCAGAAGTCGGACGCTACCGGCGTGCGGGCGCCTTTTCTGTTAGCGGCTCGAAGGGTTCAGCCTGGAGCTTCCCGTTCTTTTTCAGCAGGATCTCGACTTTTCCTTCCGCCTGTTCTAGTTCCTTGCGGCAGGACGAGGAAAGCTGCATGCCTTCTTCAAAGAGTGTTAGAGACTTCTCTAGCGGGACTTCTCCCTTTTCCAGTTCCTGAACAATTTTTTCCAGTCGCTGGAGGCACTCTTCAAACTTAGCCAACGGGGTTTTGCTCCGTCTTCTATTGTAATGCAACTATTCAGAAGAAGTGTCCAGTCTTTTTTATGGGGCGGATCGAAAAACTTGGACGATGCCGTTCCAGTGTGGGAAACGTGTCTTGAATCGAAACCTCGGGCCATCGTAGAGTTGCCAGACCGCCTTCGCGGAAGGCCAAAACGGTCCCCCGCGAGATAAGGAGGCCTTTCCTATGCGCAGATTGATGGTTTTCGACACGATTCGCCATGATCTGAGGTTTGGGCTGAGGACCATGGGCAAGAATCCTGCCTTCTCTGTGGCGGTGGAGCTTACGATCGCCCTAGGAATTGGCGCCAATACGGCAATGTTCTCGGTGATTCGTGCTGTGCTGCTCAAGCCGCTCGAGTACCGAGAGCCGGACCGGGTAGTGCTGGTAGCCGACGGAGCTACGCCCATTCGGTTTGACGAGATAGCCGCCGCGAGCCGCTCCTACACCCAAATTGGAGCGTTCGCCAGCGGCTTGGAGGACATGGCCCTATCTGGGACCGGAGAGCCCGAGGTTTTAAAAGGGGCGCGGGTTTCGGCCAATTTCCTCGGCATCCTGGGAGTGAGCCCGCTGCACGGCCGCAGCTTTCTCGCGCAAGAAGATAAACCAGGCGCGGAGCCTGTGGCTTTGATCGGCACGGGACTGTGGCGGCGGCGCTTCGGCGGCGATCCGTCAATCGTCGGTCGCACGATAATTCTGGCGGGCGTGCCACACACAGTCATCGGCGTACTGCCCCCCGGCTTCCAGTTCCCGCTGGCGGGTGCGGATGTGTGGGTGACCAGACCGTCAGAGTGGTCGGTGATTGCCCCCAAGAACAGAGCCCTCAGCCCGATCCTGAGCGTATTTGGCCGATTGAAACCGGGTGTGAATGTTCAGCAGGCAACGGCTGAACTTGCGGTACTGAATGGCCAATATGCAACGGCCCACCCTGAAATGCTGGACGCGAAGCCGGACTCCCCGGAAGTCCTGCGCCCCTTTCAGGAAGAACTCGTGTCTGACGTGCGCCCGAAGCTGTGGATGCTGTTCGGCGCGGTCGGCTTCGTCATGCTTATCGTATGCGCCAACATCGGCAGCCTGCTGCTGGCACGGGCAACTTCTCGTGCGCGGGAATTCGCGGTGCGGGCGGCAATCGGAGCTAGACGCGGGCGGATCATCGGGCAACTGCTCGCTGAGAGCATGCTGCTCGCGATTCTCGGCGGCGTCCTTGGCATCGCTGTGGCAGCATTGGCGGTGCCAGCAATTCGCAGCCTGACATTTGTCGATCTGCCACGATCCGGAGAAATCCGGATGGATGCCATGGTCCTCGGATTTGGCGCGGCGCTCGCGTTGCTGGCGGGCGTGGCGTTTGGACTGGCGCCCTCGTTGGCCGCGTCTAGGCCAGATCTTGCCGTCGTCTTGCGGGAAGTGGCGAAGGCACAATTGCCGCAAGCTCCAAGCGGATCACGCGTTGGGGTTCGCGCGGAATTCTGGTGGTGGGACAGGTAGCGCTCTCGATCATCCTGCTGATTGGCGCAACCTTGCTCATCGAGAGCCTGGCTCATCTCTACCGCGTCGACACAGGATTCCAGTCCGCAAGCCTGCTCACCCTGAACATCTCGTTGTCGCCGACGCGTTATGACACCGATCAGCGCCGCGCCACGTTCTATGACCAACTCGTTCAACGCACTGAGTCGCTGCCCGGGGTCCGCAGTGCCGCGGTGACCTTGACCGTCCCCATGGACCGCTTTTTCGGAACCACGGTGCAAGCGACCGACAGGCCGCACGTGAAGCTAAATGAACGCCCGATCGCCATCATCCAAAATATTTCTCCGGGATACTTCCAGACGATGGGAATCGCCCTGCGGCGAGGCCGTTCTTTCACGAGTCGAGACTCCGCCTCGGCCGCGCCGGTTGTGATCATCAACGAAAGCCTCGCTCACCTCTTCTGGCCACAATATCCGGACGGCCCCGACCCCATCGGGCAGCACATCCTTTCTGGCACCGATCCTCAGCCAGTCGAGATTGTCGGTATCTCCGCAGACGTTCGTGCCAACGGAAGAGATCAGGATCCCAGAGCAGAAACGTATTTCCCCTGCGTCCAACGCCCGCCGCAATCGGCGATGCTCGTGGTGCAGACAAATGGCGATCCACTCTTGTACGCGAACTCGGTTCGAAGTCAGGTGTTGGCCATCGACCCCAACCAGCCAGTTTCCGAGATTTCCACCATGGACAACGTGATCGAAGAATCCGAAGGACAGCTACGATTGATGATGCGGCTGCTGGGAGCGTTCGCCGGCCTTGCCACGCTCCTTGCCGTTATTGGACTCTACGGAGTCATCTCCTATTCAGTTTTGCAGCGGACGAAAGAGATAGGAATTCGCCGGGCACTGGGCGCACCAAGAAGCAACATTCTGGCGCTTGTGGCTAGGCAGGTCATCAGC